>Ga0265327_10000996_pt1 | contig 40208 bp, 38 predicted proteins | sample 41621metaG_FD_202089 | JGI IMG/M metagenome (GOLD analysis project Ga0265327, IMG submission 202089) | Rhizosphere microbial communities from Carex aquatilis grown in University of Washington, Seatle, WA, United States - 4-16-21 metaG | ecosystem: Host-associated > Plants > Roots > Rhizosphere... | reverse complement strand
TCCGGGCGAGCGTAGTCATGAGCGGCCGATCTCGGACAACACCCTGCGTGCAGCGCTTCTGACCTTGGGGTACGGCCCAACCGTGCAGACGGTTCATGGCTTCCGGGCAACAGCCCGGACCTTACTGGCTGAAACGCTGGAGATCGATCCGTTGGTGATCGAAGCCCAACTGGCGCACGCCGTCAAGGACGCCAATGGGCGCGCCTACAACCGTACGCAGTACCTCAAGCAGCGCGCCGTGATGCTCCAGCGGTGGGCGGACTATCTGGACGTGTTGGCTACCAAGGCGGGTTCTCCTCTGGCTGAGTTGAAAACGGCCGCATGAGAAAGGCTCCTGTCGGGTGTTAGCACGGCATCTCCGATCCGCTGTGGAGCGGCGTCTGAGCGGTATGTCGCGGTGCGCGGTGCCTGGAGATGGGCGTCACTGTTCTCGAGCGGCCGCACGAGGCGTGGCGGCGACGAGGGCATCCTGCAGGTCTCGGCCAAGTGCCCTTTTGCCGGTGATCCCGCGCGCTGCGGCAGGCCGCGCGTCTGCGATGGTGGCGACTTTGCAGCGGTTGCTGCCTGTCACGCTGAGCGCCGCTACTCACGGTATCTAGCACATTGCAGTCTTCGACTTGCCTAGAAGCTTCCGGTCGCGACGACAGCTGTCAGTTGGTCACCCGACATTGCTCGACCTGAGCAACAACCTCGATGCTCTCAACGTCCACTGTCAGCGCATGTGGATTAGAGCCCGATGCCGAACTACATCTTTCACTCAAAGCAGCCTCTGTGTGCAACGGCATCTGCGCTCGAGCGCCTTAATTAGATTTCTCAGCCGCTGGCGGTTGCCAGCGGCCTTCCAGGATTTCAGCCTTAGGCCAATAGGCGCGGATATAGAGGGAGAACTCGTCCACCGGGGTGGGGACCCAGTTGCTCTCTTTTTCACCGCCAGGTGATTGGTTCTGGAAGTACAGCGTCAAGGATCCGTCTGTATTTTTCTTCAAGTCCTTGCTCTTGGTGCCTACCGAGAATCGGTTGAGCGCATTGGGCTCGAACAAGTGCTCCTTGTTGTAGACAGTGAGCGACCAGAAACCGTTGACCGGCGGCGTCTGACCTGCCGCGAACGTCACGCTGTAGCGCTTGCTGCCAAGAAGCCGTTGCCCTGTCCTGTCGACATCGGTGTAGATGTAGCGGGTTTCTTCCGGCGCGTTGTCATACATATTCGACCGCGCGGTGGCAGCCCGGGAGAGGTAGTCGTACCCCCAGCGTGCTCCGTTCGATGGCGAGTTCCATCCGTTGCCGATGGGTCGCCCGTTGTTGCGGAACTCGAAGAGCGGCTTGATGAGCTCTTCCTCTGCAGACACCGCCGTCTGCACGAGCACTGTCTTGAGGCCTGGGTTGGTTGCCGCGGCCTCCAGCACCGAGTGGATGGTGGCATAGAGAGCCTCCTCGCCGGGCAGCGGCGGGACCTCGTTCATCACGGTGGGCAATTCATCCCAGAACTTTTCCGGCACGACCCACTTGGTCTCGCCGACGCCCTGGCTTGGCGGCGCAGGAAAGGACGGAGTTTTGCTCCAGTCAATGGTTTTCATTTTGCCGGTGTACTCCGACAGCGGGTAGACCATGACCTGGCTCAGAACCGCCTGCACGGCCTGCTTGTCTTGCGGCGTATCGTCTTGAAAGATGCGGGGCAATATCGCCGCCAGGTCGGTGGGAGAGCGCAGCACTTCCTCGATGCCCTCGGGCGCCTCTCCGTCCCAGGCAGGCCCGACCACCAGGTAGAGGCCGGGCTTGGTTCCGTATTGCCTGCCCATGGCGCCGAAGGCATTGGTGCGCGCGTCCGCCAGTTGATACACCCAGAATCGCTGCCCGAAATCCGGGACCTGCACGATGACCGGCTTGCTGTTCAAGCGATGGAAGCCGGCGCCATATACCGTGTCCTGATTGGGGCAGGTGACAAACCTCTCTCCCGCGTCGATGTAGTCCGTGAGCATGGAGACGAAACCCGGTGGCGACACCGGGACGATCCCGCCGAGGCGGCCCGGCTCGGGCACATCCCTCATGGCGATGGAGCGATTCAGGTTGTTGACCAGCGGCCATCCCCAGATGTAGGCCATGCGCCCCACGGTTGCCACGAACTCCTTGCTCATCACGGTCCCCGCCGGCGTCCCCTGGAGACCGGAGCCTGGCGCGGGCACAAGAGCCGGCGGAAAGAAGCTTCGCGCTGCCACTTCGCCTCTGGGCCTATAAAACCGGAACGTGAGGCTGTAACCCTGGCCCTTGGGCGTCGGCAACCAGTTGCCCTGCGGCGCGTCCTTGGGCCGCGCGTCCGCGAAATAAAGCGTGAGCGAGCCGTCGAGGCCATATTGCAGGTCGGATTCCTTGTTGAGCAGATAGCGCTTCAGCGGATTGGGAAGCACCCTTCGCTCGACCGCATCGACCGCGATGACGGACCAGAAGAAGGTGGCGTACCGGGCCGGCAATCCATCCTTGCCGAAGTGCAAGGTGTAAGCGCGGTCGCCCGACAGCGGCCTGCCCGACGTATCGGTGAAAGCCTTGTAGTAGATGACCTCCTCCGGAGTGTTTGCCCAGATGCCTCCGTAGTTGATCAGGGTGCGAACCAGCCAATCCTTGCCGTAGACACCAGAGGTCGATGGCAGCGCCCATGCGTTGCGCACCGTGCCATCGCCCAGGTTCGGCATGGCCTTCTTGATGTCCGCCAGCGCCCGGGCGCGGATCACCGCGTCGATGCGTTGGCGCTCGGCCGGTTGTTCGACCAGCTTGGCGATCACCCTGGCATTGGCCTGCAGCTGCTCCATGCCAGGGTTGATGTCGGCCTCGCTGTCGAGCGCCAATTGCGCCGAATCGAAGGCCTCTACGCCCGGCAGCGCATCGATCTCGAATCGCACCGTCTGCGGCACCGCGGGCGTTGCCGGCTCGCCGATCGAGCGGATTTCGAAGCGATGCTGCAGTGCGACCGCCTCGTCCCAGTCGGCACCGAGTTCCACCCGCGACAGTACGCGCATCGCCTTGACCGGCACCTCCACCCGCAGCGCATCGGCCGGCACCTCGACGCGACTGCCTTTCAGGCACAGCGCGAACACGCCATGGGGATGCTGCGGGAACACCCGTTCGTTGAGATTGGCCACCGTCTCGCCCCAGCCATTGAGGAACTGAACTGTGTAGTAGCGACCCTTGATCTCCGGCACCGACACCAGCAGGCAACTCGTCTCGTCGATCGCCACCCAGGCTTCCGAATAGGCCACGTCGAGATTTGGATTGGGCCAAGCGACCTCGCCCGGCTTACGGTGGACCAGCCGGTTCCACTGGAAGCCCTCCTCGAAATCGAATTGCTGCTGGCGCAGCACGAGCAGCCGCCCCAGAAGGTAGATGTAGGCGTCGCTGACCTGCGTGTCCGTCAAAGCGGCTGACGTCGTCATGGCTCTCTCCAGTTATCTCATGGGATGAAGTGACTTGCGAATCTTGTTCAGCCTGCGGGCCGCCGTCAACAGGAATCTCTCGTCACGCTCGAGCATACAGAGTGACCACCCCGGCACCTCCCAGGCCCAGGTTGTGCTGCAAGCCGAAGCGAGCCCCGTGCACCTGCCGGTCTTCAGCGCTGCCGCGCATCTGGTGCGTCAGCTCGTAGCACTGAGCAAGGCCTGTGGCGCCGAGTGGATGGCCTTTGGAAAGCAGTCCGCCGGACGGGTTGACCACTACCTTGCCACCATAGGTGTTGGCGCCGCTGTCGACGAAATCCTCGCCCTCGCCTTCACCAAAGAAGCCCAGCCCTTCGCAGACGATGAGTTCGTTCTGGGCAAAGCAGTCGTGCAGCTCACAGACGCCGATGTCCTGCGGTCCGATGCCCGCCTTCTCGTAGACCTCCTGCGCGGCGCGGCGAGTCATGTCGGCACCAACGGCAGCGATCATCGACTTTGGCTCGTAGGAACCGGGGCCATCGGTGACCATCGACTGTGCAAGGATGTGCACATCGGCGCGAAGGCCATGCTTTCTTGCGAAGCCTTCGGACACGATCAGCGCCGCGGCGGCGCCACAGGTGGGCGGACAGGCCATGAGGCGAGTCATCAGGCCCGGCCACATCGCGTTGTCCGCGAGCACCTGTTCAGTGGTCACGACCTTGCGAAACAGCGCCAGAGGGTTGCGGGCCGCATGGCGGCTGGCCTTGGCTCGAATCTTCGCGAAGGTCGCCAGCGGTGTGCCATACCTTTGCATGTGCTCGCGTCCCGCAGCGGTGAACACGCGCAGCGCCAGCGGCAGTTCCTCCAGATCGGCCGCAAGGTCTTCGACCACCTTGCGAACGCTGCCGAGCGAAGGCGGGCGGTCATTCCAGATCGAGGCCCCGGCGTCGCTGGCGCCGGGCCGCATCTGCTCAAAGCCCAGCGCGAGCACGCATTCCGCCACGCCCGTTTCGACGGCCTGTCGAGCCAGGTACAAGGCCGAAGAGCCGCTCGCGCAATTGTTGTTGACATTGAAGACCGGGATACCGGTGATGCCGACCTCGTAGAGCGCCGACTGTCCGGAGGTTGAAGGTCCGTGGACGTAGCCGCAATAGGCAAGCTGTATCTCGTCGTAGTCGAGCCCACCGTCTCGCAGGGCTTCGCGTACCGCCTGCGAACCCATTTCCACGTAGGTGCCGCTGGCACCAGGCTTCTGGAAGGGCACCATGCCCACGCCGGCCACAATGATTCTCTCGCTCATGTCTGTTTCCTGTCGGTCTGAAAAAAAAGATCACCGGAAGGCGCCGAGGCCCACCAGTTCACGGCCCTGTATCAATGCCAGGATGCCGTTCATGCCGTCGGGCACCTGGAACATGCGTGCATCGCGCCACAAACGCTCCAGGCCGGCTTCGCGACTGATCCCCATTCCGCCGTGTACCTGCATCGCGAGCTGGATGGCGCGTTCGCACGCTTGGGTGGCATGACGCTTGGCCATTGCAGCGGTTCCATTGCAACGGGCGCCGCCATCAAGGGCGTCGAGGGCGCTGTAGCAGGCCAAGCGCGACGTGGTGATCAAGGTTTCGATGTCGGCCAGATCCTGTTGCACGAGCTGATGCCCCCCGATCACTTTGCCGAACTGCCTGTGGGTCTTTGCATGCTCAACGGCCAGCTCGAACGCCTTTTGCGCCAAGTGCACGCACATCAGCCCCAGCAGTGGTCGATTGGCGTTCCAGCCAACGGTGAGCGTTCGTGCTGCGTCGCCCGCATCTCCGAGGATGTGGCCCACCGGCACACGCGTGCCTTCGAAAACGAGTTCGGACAGATGGCCTTGCTGCAATCCCATGACGGCTGTCTCGCGCACCTCGAATTCGCACTCGGCGCGGTCCAGCAGCACGCGCCGGGTGACTGCACGGCCATCGGCATTCTCGCCCTCGCTGCACGACACGTTGATGACGTCGGCCACGGAAGCATTGGTAATCCACATCTTGCTTCCGGTGACCAGGGCCCACTCCCCTTGGACCCGCAGCCGGGTGCGAATCGCGGCGGAGTCCGAGCCCGCACCGGCTTCGGTGTTGGCGGTGCAGGCGATCTTTCGGCCGGCGATCAGGTCGGGCAGGTAGCGTCGACGGATCTCGTCCGAGCAACCCGAGTGGATGCGCGAGATGGTGCCTTCGTGCGAGATGAGCGACAGCGCCACCACGGGTGGCAACTGCTCGATCATGAGTCCGTAGTCGAGCATCTTCAAACCGCCACCCCCCGCATCCGCAGGTATGCGGGGGGCGGTGATGCCGAGTTCGGCGAGCAGCCGGTAGATCTCGAGCACGGCTGCCTTGGGCAGGGGCTTGTCGATCGGATGGCGCGCGAGGATCGGCTCGATGCGTTCGCGCGTCATGCGGCGCGTCGCGTCGGCCATCATCTGCTGTTCTTCGTTCAGGGAGAAATGCATGTCTTTCCTTCTTCTACAGGCGTCAGCAGCATTCATTCGCCGCGGTAGATCGGCTGCCGTTTCTCGGCAAATGCCTTGCGGCCCTCGATACGGTCGTGGCTGTCGCGCAGCAGGCCCCAATGGAGGTTGGCCTGGGAGACGAAGTCTCGCGGTGCGAGGTGAGAAGTCTCTACCGCCAGCCGCTTGATGGTCTGCACTGCCAAAGGCCCGTTGTTCGCAATGCGCTGCGCCAGATCCATGGCGCGAACAAGCAACGAAGCCGCCGGGACAAGGTCGCTCACCAAGCCGATGCGCGCAGCCTCCCGCGCATCGATGCGCTCGCCGGTGAGCGCCATCTTCATGGCGTGCGCCGATGGCACAGCGCGCATCAGGTACTGCAGGCCGCCGACCGCAGGAATGCTTGCGACCCGGGCCTCGGGAAGGCCGAAGCTCGCGTGCTCTGCAGCCACGCGCAAGTCACACTGCAGGGCCAGTTCGAGTCCGCCGCCCAGGCAATGTCCGTTGATCGCGGCGATCATGGGCTTCCAGACCTGCAGATCGGAGAGGTCCAGCAGCCGCGTGTAGCCACCCACGCGGCCTTCGGCTTCGCGACCGAGCAGGTTGCCGGCGGCGAAGCCAGTCGCGGGAGGCAATGTCGTCTTGAGGTTGGCGCCCGTGCAGAAGGCACGCTCGCCTGCGCCCGTGATCACAACGGCGCGTATGCCCTCATCGTCTCGGCATTGCGCGAGATACAGGCGCAATGCCAGCAACTCGTCCACCGACAGCGCGTTGAGCGATTCAGGTGCGTCCAGGGTGACCAACGCAACCCGGCCTTCGATTCGAAATTGAATGGGCATGGCAGTCCGCCTTCGAATCGCTTTCAGACGCTCGGGCTCGACAAGGACCGTCCGCCGCATACGTAGAGCGTCTGCCCGGTGATATAGGACGCTCCTTCGCTCGCAAACATCAGTACCGCATGTGCGATGTCCTCTGGCCGGCCCAGACGACCGATCGGAATGGTGCCCCGGATGCGGTCAATCTGTTCCGCGCTGAGAGGCGCTAGGATCGGTGTGTCGATGGCACCCGGCGCGATCGCGTTGGCGGTGATGCCGTGCCTAGCGAGTTCGATCGCCATCGTTCGGGTGAAGCTCACGACACCACCCTTGGCTGCCGAATAATTGCACTGCCCGAAGCCACCAAGCCAGGCGCGCGACGATATGTTTACGAGTCGGCCATGACCCTGTTCGATCATGCCCGGAACCACTTCACGGGTGCAGAGGAACTGCGATTTCAAATTCACGTCGATGACCAGGTCCCATTCCTCCTCCGTCATCTTGGTGATGCGCTTGTCGCGGGTGGCGCCGGCGTTGTTGACCAGCACATCTGGCGTCTTCCAGCGTCGCGTGACTTCGCCCACGGCCTGCTTCACCGAGGCTGCATCGGTAACGTCCATCTTCACCCCAATCAGCCGTTCCGGGCCTGCCGGCTCGTGTTGCAAGGCGACGTCGAGCGCGACCGCGTTGCGATCAAATAGCGCGACCGAATAGCCCTGGCCCAACAAGGCCTGTGCAATGCCAAGGCCGATACCCTGCGCGCCGCCGGTGACGACGGCGACGCGGTTCGTGTGTGTGCTTGTCATGGTGGTTGTCTGCATTTGTCTCAATCGATGCCCAACACATGCACGGCCGAGGCCGCATGGTCGACACCGGCGATTCCGCCGCCCGTGCATTGAGTCAATGCCAGTTCGGCGTCCTGCACCTGGCGGTCGCCCGCGCGGCCCTGCAACTGCCAGACCGCTTCGACCATCTGTGCCACCCCCGTCGCGCCCAACGGATGTCCTTTGGCCAGCAACCCGCCACTCGGGTTGACCGGAATGCGCCCGCCCAGGGAGGTAGCGCCGCTTCGCAGCAACTCGTGCGCCTCACCGCGGCCACAAAGCCCGAGGGCCTCGTAGTAGACGAGTTCCGCGATCGAGAAGGCGTCGTGCAACTCGATCAGGTCCAGGTCCTTGGGCTCGACCCCGGCCTCGGCGTAAGCTCGTCGAGCTGCACGCGCAGTGATCTCCGCCGCCAGGATGTCATCGCAGCCCGTCTCCAGCCGGCCGGACTGGATGCTGGATGCCAGCACCCGCACTGGGCGTGGATGCGCGACAGGCTTCTTGGTGCTGAGCACGATGGCGGCGGCGCCGTCCACCGCCGAGGGGCAGCACTGCAGCAAGGTCAGCGGATCGAACACCATGCGCGAATTCATGACTTCGTCGATCGACACTGCGCTGCGCGTCTGCGCCAGGGGATTGAGTGCGCCGTGCCGGCGATTCTTGACGGCCACTTGGCCGAGCGCTTGCGCGTCCACACCGAACTCATGCAGGTAGCGCGTCGCGCGCATCGCATATACCGCCGGCAGGGCAAGGCCGGCGCGTGCATAAAGCTCGGTCATGTAGTCGTTGCGCTGGAGGGGGATGGCGCCTCCGCCAAGCGCGGTCAGCTTCTCGACGCCGAACACCAGCACGGTCTCGCAGGCGCCGGCAGCCAATGCATGGCAGGCGAGGTGAACGCCGGTGGCACCGCTCGCGCAGGCGTTCTCGACGTTGTAGATGGGCAGACCCGGAAGATCGAGGTCGCGCAGCACGACCTGACCGAGCGCCATGCCGCCGAATACGTTGCAAGCATAGATGGCCTCGATCTCGGGAAGTTCCAGACCAGCGTCGGCAACGGCGCCGAGGACAGCCTCCTGGCTTAGGTCCTGCATCGTCGCGGCGTGGCGGCTGAAGCTCGTCATTGCAACCCCCGTGGCGTAGATGCGATTCATCATGGGGCGCTCCCTTCCTCTTGCGCGCGGAAGGCATAGATCGCGCCATCGACGTCTTGCTGCAGGAACGGTTGCAGGCGCTCTCCGATCACCGGACGGCGGCCCTGTGGCGTCTCGATCCGACCAAAGATGCGTAGGCCCTCCGGATAGTCGACCTGTCCGAGCGCCACCGGCGCCTTGCTCGACCTCGGGCCGGGATGAACGATGGTGAAGCTGTAGAGAACTGGCGTTCCGCCGAGTTCGACGATCTCGCTGCTGGACGCCAGGGGCGACGTCGCGGGCAGAGGCGGAAAGTGCAGTCCGTCGCGCCCATCGATCCGACTCGCCAGCAATACGGTCCTTCCGTCTCGCTGACGCCAAGGAGATTCAGAGACGGGAGGGTGCTCGACGCAGGTCTGCTCGTTCATAGGCACCTCTTCAGCCACCGAAGCGCCCGCCCGTGACGAACAGGGTCGTACCGGTGATGTAGCGCGCATGCTCCGACGCCATGAAGGCCACGGCACTGGCAATGTCCTTCGGCTCGCCGGAGAAGGTCACCTGATTCCTGGCCTGCGCGTTCTGCCGGATGGTGTCGATGTTCGGAAGACCGAGGATGTATTCGGTCTCGATGTACCCTGGCGCGATGGCATTGACCGTGATGCCTTTCTTGGCCTGCTCCATCGAGAGCGCGCGCGTGAATCCAACCAATCCGGCCTTTGCGCTGGAGTAGTTCGTCTGGCCGGGATTGCCGAACAGGGCCCGAGACGCGATGTTGACGATGCGGCCCCAGCCGCGCTCATGCATGTGCGGCAGCACGGCCCGGCAGCAGTGGAAGGCGCCCTTGAGCGTGACGTCCATCACCAAGTCCCAGTCGGTCTCGTCCATCTTCAGCAGGGTCCTGTCCTTTACCAGGCCCGCGTTGTTCACGAGCACGTCGAGGCGGCCGAAGGCTTCGCAGGCGGCATTCACCATCGATTTGACGGACTGCTCGTTGCGGACGTCGCAACGCACGCCGATGGCCTTCCCGCCGGTGGCCTGGATCGCGCGAGCGGTCACCAGTGCGCCTTCTTCGTCCAGGTCGGTGACGACCACGGCCATGCCCTCCGCCGCAAGAAAGCGCGCGGTCTGCGCGCCGATGCCGCGCGCCGAGCCGGTAATGACCGCGACGCGATCCTTGAGTCCCAGATCCATTCCAATCTCCTTCGTTGCGAATTGATTAATTCGGTGTATCGCATTAGTATACGACTGGTCGCATCAATGTCAACGGCAAGATTTCCATTTGCCGGACATCGGCGACCTCAAGGAGACCTCAATGCTGGACAGACATCTCATCGGCAAGCCGCTCGGCACTCGCACCATCGCGGTGGAAAGCGGGCGCCTGCGCTTCTTCGCCAAAGCGATCGGCGAGACCGATCCGATCTATCTCGACCCGGCCGCCGCCCGGGCGGCGGGACATCGTGCGTTGCCGGTGCCGCCGACGTTCTTGTTCTGCCTGGAGATCGACGCCTTCGACTCGATAGGCACTGCGGCGCTCACCGGGCTCGACGCGGCCCGGATCCTCCATGGCGAACAGGAGTTCACCTACCACGCGATGGCCTATGCCGGAGACACGTTGACCTTCGACATCCGGATCGCGGACGTGTACGAGAAGAAGGGTGGAGCACTCGACTTCCTGGTCAAGGAGACCCGTGTCACCGACGAACACGGCAAGCATGTTGCGGATCTCCGCGGCGTGGTCGTGCAACGCAACATCTGAAGGCCATTCCCATGAACGAACCACGCTTCGACTCAGTCGCAGTAGGAGACGAACTTCCCGCGCTGAGCTTGCCGCCGATTTCGCGCCGCACGCTGGCCCTCTACGCTGGCGCTTCGGCGGACCACCATCCAATGCACATCGACCTCGACTACGCCCGCGAGGCCGGCATGCCGGACGTTTTCGCCCATGGGATGCTGTCGGCCGCTTATCTGGGCCGCTTGCTCACCAACTGGGTCGCGCAGGAACGCATCCGCAGCTTTTCGGTCCGCTTCGCTGGCATCACCCAACTTCACAGCGTTCCAACCTGCAGCGCGGAGATCGTCGAGAAGCTGGAGCACCGGGGCGAACGCTGTGTGAAGCTCGCGCTGCGCTGCTGCGACCAACATGGCGAGAACAAGCTGGTCGGCAACGCCCTGGTCGCACTTGCATGAACGCGGCGCAACCAAAAATGGAGATGAACCCATGGGCATGCTCACTGGCGTAAGAGTGGTGGAGATCGCGGGCATCGGCCCGGGACCGTTCTGTGCGATGCACCTGGCCGACCTCGGCGCTGAGGTCATCGCCGTGCAAAGACCCGACGGGGCCGCAGGATCGCTCGGCCCGGAGACCTGCGTCAATCGCGGCAAGCGAGCGATCAGCGTCGACCTCAAGTCGAGCGAAGGACGGCAAGTCGTGCTTGACCTGCTCGACGGCGCTGATGTGCTGATCGAAGGGATGCGACCCGGCGTCATGGAGCGGCTCGGGCTCGGCCCCACGGAATGCCAGGCCCGCAATCCGGCGCTGGTGTATGGCCGCATGACCGGATGGGGACAAACCGGCCCATTGGCCCAGATGGCGGCGCACGATACCAACTACATCTCGCTGTCCGGCGCGCTCTGGCATGCGGGACCGGCTGACCAAGCGCCCGTCACGCCGTTCTCGCTGGTGGGAGACATCGCGGGGGGCGCGCTGTACCTGGCGATCGGCATCCTCAGCGGCCTGCTTTCTGCCCGCCGCAGTGGCAAGGGCTGCGTAGTCGATGCAGCGGTGGTGGACGGGTCGGCGCATTCCATGCATCTGCTGCTGGCGGCCACGACCAAGGGCTTGATCTCTCACGAGCGGGGACAAAGCCTGCACATGGCCGCGCACTTCTACGCGACCTATCGCTGCGCGGATGGGGGCTTCTTGACCGTTGGCGCGATCGAGCCGCAGTTCTACCAGGTGTTACTCGAGAAGCTGGGTCTGGAGGGCGACGCTCTGCTTGCGCAGCAATGGGATCGGCCGCGCTGGCCCGAGATGAAGCGACGCCTGCAAGTCGTCTTCGAGACCCGCTCTCGGGAACATTGGGGCGCTCTGTTCGAAGGCAGCGACGCCTGCGTCGTTCCGGTGCTCAGTCCTGATGAGGCGGCGCGGCATCCGCACAACACAGCGCGAGGCACTTTTTTCGAACGCGATGGATGTCTGCAGGCGGTTCCGGCGCCGCGCTTCGATGGCGCGGTCGCGACACCGGGCCCAATCCCGCGTCACGGGCAGCACACGGCGCAGGTGCTGGCGGCCTTGAGCGAGCCGGGGCGCGACTCGGCGTGGTCTCCCCGGCCGAGTGCGGCAATTGGCGGATCAGACGCCGGCTGAGGCCGCCGGCCAGGAGAACATTGGCTTCTCCTTCGCCAGGAAGCGCCGGAGCGCGGCGAGGTGATATTCGCTGCTCATCGAGATGCCCTGGCCGTCGGCCTCAAGCATCAGCATCGTCGCCAGGTCGGCCGACGGCGCTGCATCGAGCGCGCGCTTGGCGAGGCTGAGCGCCAGCGGTGAAGCCTGCGTGAAGCTTCGAGCGAGTTGCAGGGCGCGCGACATCAGGGCCGCCGCATCGAGTCGTTCCATCACGATGCCGAGTTCCTGCGCTTCGGCAGCGCCGACCTCCCGACACGAGAACACAAGCTCCTTGGCCTTCGGCACTCCCACCACCCGTGGCAGGGTATGCAGGATTCCGAAGTCAGGCACCAGTCCGAGCCGGCCGAAAGGCAGGCAAAAGCGCGCATCGTTCGCCGCAAGCACCAGGTCGGCGGCGAGCGCGATGCCGAATCCCGCGCCGTAGGCGACACCTTGCACCGCGGCGATCACGGGTCGGTCGAAGCGCAGGAGGTTGCCCACCAGGCCGCTGAGATCGACCAGCCGCTGGCGACGCGATTCCGCGCTGGCGCCGCCCTGGCTCGCGCTCTCATTCAGGGAGCTGAGGTCGCCCCCCGAACAGAAGTTGCCGCCTGCGCCAGTGATCACCAGGGCGCGCAGGCTGTGGTCTAGACGGAGTGTCTCGACCAGCTGCGCCAGTTCCTTGCGCATGATCATGCAGATGGCGTTCTTCACACGCGGCCGGTCGAGCGTGATCACGCCCACGCCCTCGCATGCCTCGTAGCTGATCGTTTCGTATGCGTCGGTGGATGTCATGTCTTACCTCTCACGTGGTGGAAAGAATCAGAGCATCGAGAGGAAAGGCGCCGGCGCCATGCGGGCCGACCCAGACCGGATTGAATTCGGCCTCGCGTATCTCGGGATGTGCCACGGCGAATTCGGAGACCCGCACCAGCAGAGACGACAGCGCCTCGATGTCGGCCGCCGGCCGGTTGCGAAATTCACCGAGCCAGGCGGCATGCCGAAGCTCGGCAAGCATCTGTTTTGCATCCTGATCACTGACGGGCAGCCGACGGTGCGAAACATCCTTCAACAACTCGACGAAGATACCGCCGAGGCCAACGGTCATCACCCGGCCAAAAACCTCGTCGGTATGAATGCCGACCAGCATTTCGCGGCCCCCGGCATCGAACATCTTCTCCACCAGCACGCCGTCGATGCGGGCGTCGGGGCGCAAATTGCCGACCTTGTCGACCAGGTCGACGAAGGTCGACTCGACCTGCTGTGCAGAGCCGACATTGAGCCGCACGCCGTTCACCTCCGTCTTGTGGAGAATTTGCTCACTTGCGACTTTCATGACGACCGGGAAGCCCAGCCGCGTCGCGGCCTGCACCGCTTCTCCCGCAGTCCGTGCGAGGACCCCCTCGGGCACGGCGATTCCTGCCCCCTTGAGCATCTGCTTGGCTGCAGCCTCGCTCAAGGCATGCAGTTCCGGTGCCCGCACGGCCGGGGATTGATCTTGCGGCTGCGTCGTCGCGCTGGAGGCCGGCAATGCCACGACGGGACCCACCGCCTTACGCAGGGCCGACAGTGCCTTGGACAAGGACGTAAACGGTCCGAGCCCCTGCTGCTCCATTGCATGGAACCCCGGTCCGAGGCGGCGGCTCATCCAGACCGGCAGAATCGGCTTCTCCAATCGCGGCACCTCGCTCGCGATCACCTGCGACAGTGAGTCCGTGATCGCCGCGTAGTCGGCCGGGATCGGCACGACGATTGCGCCTACTCCGGGATCCGCTGCGATGGCGCGCAGGCAGGTGGCCATCGAGTCGGGGTTCTTGAGGGCATCGGCAGTCACGTCTACAGGGTTGCTCGTCGAGGCGAAGTCGGGCAAGCAACTACGCAACTGTGCGATCGTTGTCGGCGCAAGTTGAGCCAGCTCCAAGCCCTGCAAGCCGATATGGTCGGCCGCCATGGCACCGGCGCCGCCCGAGAAGGTCACAACAGCCACTGCGGGAGAAGCTGGCCGCTGTCCACCGGCGAGGAGGCGTGTCACCGAGACCAGCTCGTCGATGTCGTCGACTTCGATCGCGCCGTACTGGCGGAACACCGCGCGATTCACTTCGGCGGTGCCAGCTACAGAGCCGGTATGGGACGCTGCGGCCTTGGCGCCGTATTCGCAACGACCGACCTTCAATATGACCACCGCCTTCCGGCGCGCATGTGCGAGTTCAAGCGCTGCCACGAGCCGCTCGCCGTCCTTGATGCCTTCCAGCACGATGCTGATGACATCGATCGCAGGATCGACTGCCATGTGGGCGATGAAGTCCGCTGTGCCAAGATCGAGTTCATTGCCTCCCGAAAACCAGAGGCCGACGCCGACCTTGCCGAAGGCCAGTCCCTGGAGCACATTTCGGCCTGCGCCTCCGCCCTGAGTGACCAGGCCGACCCGGCCAGAGTGAATGTCCGTCTGGTAAGCCGGCGAGAAAGTCATGCCGACCCGATCTCGAATGTTGGTGAGACCAGGACAGTTCGGTCCGTAGACGCGCAACGACGTTGCCTGGCACAGGGCGCGAATCTGGTCACCCAGCGCTTGCCCTTCCGTCCCGGCTTCGTCGAAGCCCGACGACATCACGATCGCGAACGGAATCCGGCGCTCTGCGCACTCGCGCAGGATCCCGGGGACGTGCGCGGCCCGAACCATGACCAGCGCGACATCAATCTCAGTGTCCGGCAAAGCACTGACTGAGGGCCAGCAGCGCAGTTTGTCGTCGGCATTCGTCCGGGGATTGACGACGAACACCTCTCCGCCTAGTTGCGAAGCCGCCAAGTTGGCGAGCAATCGGGCGCCTTCGCTATTCGGACGTTGCGAGCCACCGACGACGACGAGGTTGCGAGGCTGCGCGAGCCGCGAGAGATCAGGGAAAAAAGTCATACGTCCACCTTTCGAAATCGTTCAACAGATTGTACAATGGGTCGCATCATAATGCGATGTGCTGAATTGCTTCTTAACTTGCGCCTAGGTGACGGCGTATCTGAACTTCCCAAGGAGACACATGATGAGAGCCCTTCGAAATGAAGCTCGCCCTTTGACCAAATCAGGCTCGCACCGCCATCGAAGACGGCTGCTTGGCGGGTTGGCAAGCTTGGCATTGATCGGACCCGCATTGACGTTTGCGCCTAACGCATCGGCCGAATCCGACTACCCAACCAAGCCAGTGCGGTTGATAGTTCCCTATGCGCCGGGCGGGTTCTCGGACGTCGTCGCCCGTGCGATCGCACCCGAGTTGCAAAAAAGCCTGGGGCAACCCGTGGTGATCGACAATCGCGGCGGCGCAAACGGCGTCATCGGGACGGCCGTCGTCGCCCAGGCGCGCCCGGACGGCTACACACTGCTGCTGGCGCTCGACTCCCATGCCAGCAATCAAAGCCTCTACAAGTCGCTGCCTTACGACAGCATCAAGGACTTCGCACCGATCCTGTTCCTCGGCACCGCACCGATGGTGATGATCGCCAACAAGGACTTCGGGCCCAGCAACGCTGCGGAGCTTGTGAAGCAACTCAAGGCGGCGCCGGATTCGGTGAGCTATGCATCGCTCGGGCCGGGCAGCCAGATCCAATTGGCCGCACGCATGTTGGAGAACAGCGCTGGCGTGCGCATGACGCCCATCCCGTACAAGGGCGGCGCGCCGGCGCTGACGGATCTCATGGGCGGTCACATTCAGGTCATGTTCGCTTCCGCGACCTCGGCCACTCCACTGGTGGAACAGCATCGGGTCAAGGCAATTGGCGTCGCATCCGCGAAGCGCATTTCCATGCTTCCCGATGTGCCGACCTTCGCCGAACAAGGCTATCCGGACGTCCAGATGGGCTTCTGGGTTGGCCTGATGGCGCGCGCCGGAACGCCGCCAGAAGTGGTAGAGAAGATCCGGGGGGCGACCATGCAGGCTTTGTCCCAGCCGGAAGTGGCCAAACAGTTGCGCAACCTCGGTCTGCTCGTGGAACCGAAGGGACCCCCCGAGTTCAGCAGCTTTTTGGCCGAGGAGGTGGTTCGCTGGGGCGACATGCTCAAGCGGGAGAACGTGAAGCCGTCCGATTGAGCGCCTCCTGCTGCAGCGTGATGTCGGAAGCATCGCGCTGCTCAGTCGTGCGCAGCCCGGCGTTCAGCCGGCTTCTTCTTCGCTGCGCAGGAGCGCGTCGCGCGCCTCCTCCAGCGATTGGAGGATGGCTTTGCGATTCGCGGCGATCCGGTCGGTCGGTCCGGCCAAGGTCAGCGCAGCGGGCTGCCCGGCCATCCAGCCGGAGACCGCAAGCGCGGCCACATGTTCCGCGCCTTCGTCTAGCGTTTCGTACCAGCCGCGCGCGCGCCCCGCTTCGACGTCCTTCTGGAACTTGCGCTTGTTAGTGATCGTGCGGGAAGCCAGCGGCTTGAGATCGATCCGATCGACCCACTGCTCGAGTTGATCGGGCGGCAGTGCACCGAGCAGCGCCTTGCCAAGTGCTGTGCCGTGCAACGAAGCACGCTCGCCGATCTCCACGATCAGGCGCAGCGGCAATCGGGTCGACTGCGTGGCGATGACCTTGGCACCGGACTGGTCGAGGATGCCGAAGAACGAAGTCTCATTAGTTTTTTCAGCAAGCTCATCCACTGCCTCCTGGGCAATGCGGCGCATCGGGTCGTTCTCGTTGATCTGCCGCGCCATCTCGTACCAGCGGCCGCTCGGGTAGTAGCGCAGTGTTTTAGGCGTGCGCAGCAAGTAGCCTAGCGAGTGCAGCGAGTGCAGAAGGTCGAGGCAACTGCTGTCTGGAAGATTCAGAAGGCGGGCGAGTTCCTTGTTAGACAAGTCACGTTTCTCGCGCGCGAAGGCCTCGAAAGCGGCCATGGTACGACCGACGGCAGGGACAACTGATGGCATCGGAGGAGCAAGTTGGTTAGATTGCGAACGCGCAATCGGCTACAGCCCATTGTACCGCGATGCGGTTCCGCGAATGAGGCCGAACTTTGAGGCGTCGCCAGGAACCTGCGGTTCAGGTGCGTCGCCGAGGGTAGCTTGCCAAAGCGGCCGTACACCCTACGGCTTCGCAGATCCGCGATCGACCGGCACGTCCGATTGACCGCGGGGCGGATCAGATTTCAGTTTGCTCGGAAATCTCCAGTGCGTCATCCACTTCAATCCCGAGGTACCTCACTGTCGACTCAAGCTTGGCATGGCCGAGCAGCAACTGCACAGCGCGCAGGTTCTTGGTGCGTCTATAGATCAAGGTCGCCTTCGTTCGCCGCATCGAATGCGTACCGTACTCAGCTGGATCAAGTCCCAGCTCCTTGACCCACCCCTCGAGAATACGAGCGTACTGACGCGTGCCGAGATGTGGAGAAGCGTGGACACGGCTTGGAAACAGAAAATCTTCTGGTTTCCGCCCCGATTGTTTGATCCACTTCTGCACAGCATCGCGCGTCACCGGCGTGATTTCGAACTGCACAGGACGTTGGGTCTTGTGCTGCATCACCACGGCGCGTGTCGCCACTTGGTCGCCGTGGCAGATGTCTCGGACCTTGAGACCGACGAGGTCGCAGCCGCGTAGCTTGCTGTCAATCCCAAGGTTGAAGAGCGCAAGCTCCCGCACCCGGTGCTCCATCTGAAGGCGAACCCGAAGCGCCCAGATGTCCTTGACCTTGAACGGCGCTTTTTGCCCGACGATCTTTCCCTTGTTCCATGGCTCGCGATAGACGGCGCTATGACTGGCTTCCATGATGGACTCCCATCAAGTTGAGGGAGATCAACCATGCATCGACCAGCAATCAACCACCAAGGCCACGGTCAAAGCAGACAACATGGCGCCGACCGCCCCAAGGGCTGCTTTCGGGCGAAGCCGCCATCAGGCGGTCCCGGCCAAAAGCGGACCTTCTCCTACCCCTGCTAAATTCGCAACTACAGAGATGAATCCTCGTCGCGTCCACGAACTCATGCGAACTCACTTTGCGACGGCGGGCGTAGAGACGATGGAGTGGATCAACATCGTTGATGAACGGGGCCTTCTCATAGAAGATCGGGCGCAGGTCGTGCTACTGAAGCAATTCGTGGAACGCGGCGTCAAAGAGGTGCTGATAGAGGTTCATCGAAAACTCGGAGATCAGCTGCCAGTCGGTGAGGTAATCCCCTACCTCCGAAACAAAGTCGGCTATGGAAACAACATCCGGATCGCGGACCGCGAGTTCACGGTCTTCGCCGAGGTCGCCAGCAATGGCGTTGGAAGAAGTTGGCACACGGTCGAATAGGCTGGACGCGGCCAGAGCGGACCTTCAACATCATGACCAAACCTTGTTTCCGAGTCGATTTCAACGAGCTCGTCGAGCCCGACCTCGTTCTCCTCTCCCAGGATGATCACAAGCAAGACTCAAGCGGGCAGTTGGTCGAGTTGCGCACTGGGCTCGCCGCCGAGGTCTACGAAGAAGGCGTCGATACCGCGGGGCTTCCGGATGAGTTGTTCGCTCAAGGCGTCGTTCAGAAGAATGTCAGCGGGGTGCAGTGGGCCCAGGCTGCGTTCTGGCTGCTCCGCATCGACTCCAACGGCATTCGGCATCGTTCGGAGATCATCGGACGGACCATGCCCTAAACGACAGCTACCAAACGGTCTCACCAGCATGCCAATGAAGCGATGAAGCTCGGCCCCAGCAATTTGAAGTGCTATGTGTGCGATCACGTGTTCGGCCATGAGCGTCCCGTGCGGCTGGTCGTCCACCAAGACGGAGATTGGGTATTCGCTTGCGGGGAAGACCACACGGACGACGCATGGCGTGTCGTTGGAGTAGGCCATCTCACTGGAGACGATCCGTCGCTTCATGAATGCGCGGACCTTGAAGACGCACAAGAGGCAGAGCGAGCCTATCAGGGCGCGGCGTGGATTCGTGGCCCTGCATCGCATTCAGGTTGAAGGTCGTGCCGGACTGAAGGCCCGCTATGGGCCCCTTCGCGCCGGAGAATCGAGCGGCTACAGTCGGCCATGAGCTGTTGTTCGGACGCCCGGATGCGAGGGACAGCTCCAACCTGTTTGCTGCCGGTCGAAGGGGCATGTCGACGCGATCCGACGATGTGCCCCTTTTTTAATTCCGTTTAGGCTTCGAAACCTTGGGAGTCCTAAGAAGTTCAATCTTGACTGGTCTCAGAAAAGAATCGCTCTACCACCAATGGCGAGATCGTCATCCCAGTCGACTTGGCACGCTCGACGACACCCCAGAAATAGCGGTAAGTGGCACGGTCATGCAGTTCACCCTTGAACTGGATCGGACCCCAGTCGGCATCCTGCGCGGCGAGCAGAATCTCTCCGGCGTCGCTGACTTCCTCGAAGTCCGGCTGCATGGCCGCCACGATAGGCTCGATCTGCGCCGGATAGATGCTCCACATGCGCTGGAAGCCGAACTCGTCGCGCGCGCGACGCGCGTCGGACCCGATCACTTCTGCATCCTTCAGATTGAGGCACACGTTGTGGGCTGGCACGATGCCGTGCGCCAGCGCTGCGGCACACACCTCGGACTTGGCTCGCGCGAGGAGGCGATGCTCGAACTGGCCGGGACTGCGCATCGCCGACGCCGGAATCGCCCCGTGGTGACCGCTGACAAAGTCCATCAGTCCGAAGTCCAGTACTTCGACATGCGGCAGCGCGGCGATGGCAAAAACGTCGTGCAGCGCCCCATGGGTCTCGATCAGGACATGAATCGGCACCGGAGTCGCACGCCCAGTCTTGCGCGCCATCTGCTGTACCCGGTCGATGACTTCAGCCACTTGCGACGGCGTGGTCGCCTTCGGAATGGTCACATAAGCCAGCCTGGCCGCCGTGTCCGGTGTACCGACCACGATCTCCACATCCTGACGCCACGCGGCATGAGCAGGGTCGTGAATGCGCACGCCAAGCTTGCCATGAACGTTCAAAGGCGAGGCGATCATGCGGGCAACCATCCGAGCATGGGCCTCTTCCTCGCCGGCGCGGGCGCCGTCCTCGCAGTCGCAGGTGATGTCGAAGATGGGGCCAAGCCGCTGCTGCAGGGCCAGCGCCTTCTCGATCAGCTTCTCGCTGCCGGCGAAGTGCTCGCAGGCGGAGAGCACGGGGAAGGGCTTTTCGCCGGAAAACAGAGCCTGTCTGGGGTGCACGGGGTGGGTCATGAAATTCTCACTGGGAAGCGCCAGCGTGCACGGCACGCCTGGGCATGGCTACGGTGAAGTCGAGGTCGAGCACGGTCTGCGGCGCATGCGACTGCCCCGTGCCGGGAAAGAAGATCTGCTGCGCGCCATCGACGTCCTTGGCGCCGATCATGCGCAATCTCAGGGCGCCTAGCGGAGACTTGTCGCCGAAATCGAAGCACTCGAGCACCGTAGTGGCGCAACTGATGGTGTCGCCGGCGAAGGTCGGCGAGACATGGGCGCCGCCGTTGATGGCGAGGATCGCCACCGCGTTCTCCAAGCCGTCATAGGCCAGAGCCTTGCACACCGAGATGATGTGGCCCCCATAGACGAGGCGGCGGCCCATGGGCGAAGCAGCCATGGCGCGCGCGTCGAAGTGAGCCTTGGCCGTGTTCTGGTAGAGGCGCGTCGCCAGGCTGTGATCGCTGTCGTTGATCGTCATCGCCGCCGGATGATCGATGCGTTCGCCAGGCATGTAGTCTTCCCATGCGTCGGCGACGCCGGTCCCCTTTGTCGCCTGAGCGATGGCCGGGCCGAAGCGCTGCTCGGCCAGCGCAGCGAGACCATCCTTCGCCAACTGCGACCGGACGACGGGAACCAGGCTCTCCCCGCAGACACCTTCGTGATTGCGCTTGTGAACCATCACCCAGCGCACCCAACTCAATACCGTCCGGCCGTCCTGGTTGCGGGCGGTCGAGCGGACATAGACCACACCCGATTTGCGATTGGAGTTCTCTTTCAGGCCGATCACCTCGCTCTCCACGCCGATGGTGTCGCCACTGAACACGGGCCTGGCGAAGCAGACTTCTGCATAGCCAAGATTTGCGATGGCATTGAGCGATATGTCGGGCACCGTCTTGCCGAAAGCGGTGTTGAACACAAGCAGATCGTCGAGCGGACGGCTTCGCAGCCCCGCGGCGCTCGCAATGGTGTCGGCGCTGTGCAGGCAGGCACGGCTTCCGGTCAGCGCGATATAGAGGCTCTGGTCCGCATCGACCAGGGTGCGCGGTGTCGCATGCACGAACCGCTGCCCGAGGGAGAAATCCTCGAAGTAATTGCCTGCGCGTGTCTTGCTGGTCATGCGGCGGCCACCTTTCCAAGCAATGCGTCGGAGATGATCCGCTGCTGAATCTCCGAAGTGCCTTCGAAGATCTTCGTCAGACGGGCGTCGCGCCAGTGGCGCTCCACCGCGAAGTGCGTCGTGTAGCCGGCGCCGCCATGGATCTGGATGCCTTCGCTGGTCACCTGCTCAGCCATCTCGGTGGCAAAGAGCTTGACCATGGCCGCTTCGGTGTCGCAGCGCTGGCCCTGGTCGATCCGCTCGCATACCGCATGCATCAGCGCCCGGGCCGCTTCGATCTGCGTAGCCATGGTGGCAAGCTTGAAACGGATGGCTTGGAACTCGCCGATGGCGCAGCCGAACTGATTGCGCTCGCGGGCATAGGCCAGCGAGTCTTCCAGCGCACCGCGGGCCAGTCCGATCGCCCTCGCCGCGGTATGGGCACGAGCGGTCTCGAGACCGGCCGTCGCCAGGTAGAAGCCGCGGCCTTCCTCGCCGATCATGTGGGTAGCCGGCACGCGGCATCCGTCGAAGGCGAGTTCCCAGGTCGTCCAGCCGAAATAGCCGATCTTCGGAATGACACTGCCCTTGCAGCCCTGCGGCAGCATTCCGCGCGGCTTCTCCACCATGAAGGCCGACAGGCCCTTGTGGCGCGCGCGCGGGTCGACCTTCGGATCGGTGCGCGCGATGACGACGATGAAGTCGGATTGGTCTGCGAAGGTGCACCAGTATTTGCTTCCGGTGATCTCCCAGTGTTCGCCCACCCTCACCGCGCGGCAGGAGATATTCGCCACGTCCGAGCCGGCGTTGGGCTCCGACAGCGCGAATGCGCCGAGGAACTCGCCGCGTGCCATGCGCGGCAGGTATTCCTTCTTGCGTTCCGGCGTCAGGTGCTTGAGTGCGCCGATCAGGCCGTTGCCGCGCGCGATCAGGCTGGCCACGCTCATCCAGCCGCGCGCCAGCTCTTCGGCGACGATGCAGTACTCCGCGGCGCCCAGGCCCAGGCCACCATATTCTTCCGGAATCAGGATCGAGAAATAGCCCAGTTCGGCCATCTCATCGATCAGCTCGCGCGGGATCATGCCCTTCTCGGGGTCGAGCTTGTTGGCGATCGGCAGCACGCGCTTCATCGTGAATTCACGCGCAGCGTCCTGGATGAGCCTGCGCTCTTCGGTCAATAGTTGCATTGCTTGTCTTTCCTTGTCGGGGCTGGGCGCTAGCCGATGGCGCCTTCTTCGCGCAACCGGGCGACGGCTTCGGCGCCAAGCCCGAGCTGGTGGCGGAGCACCTGCTCAGTGTGTTCGCCAAGCAGCGGCGCGCGACGCCGCACGCCGCCGGGTGTTCTGCTGAGCTTGATGGGAACGCCGGCTACGTGCAGTGGTACCGGGCAGCCGGGGTGATCGAGCTGGACCAGCATGTCCCGTTGCCGGAAATGCGGGTCTTCGAAGATGTCATCGGCCGAATACACCGCGCCGAAAGGCACCTTGCCGCCCAGCGCCGTGGCCAGTTCCGCCTTGCTGCGCGAGTGGGTGAAGGCTTCGACCGCGGCAATCACCTCGGCCGCGTTTTTCACGCGCGAGGGGTTGCTCGCGAAGCGCGAGTCCGTGGCCATGTCCGGACGGCCGATGATGGCCGCCAGAGCGGCCCACAGCTTTTCGTTCGCGCAGGCGATCGAGACCCAGCCATCGCTCGCCGGAAACAATCCGAATGGACACAGCAGCGGGTGCCGGTTTCCCTCGCCGCCTGGCGTGCGCGCTTCGTAGGAGCGCTGATAGACGATGCGCTCGCACAACGCGAGCACGCCGTCGGCCATGGCCACATCGACGAACTGGCCTTGCCCGGTTTTCTGCGCGTGATGAATCGCCGCCAGGATGCCGACGCTCAGCATCAGGCCAGGCACGATGTCGCCGACACCCGGTCCGATCTTGGTGGGCGGGCCGCCTTGCGGCCCGGTGATGCCCATGATGCCGCCCATCGCCTGCGCGACCACGTCGTAGGCGGGCCAGTCGGCGTACGGGCTGGGCCCGGTGCGCGGGTCGCCGAAGCCGCGGATGGTGGCGTAGACCAGCCGCGGATTGTGCGCGCTCAATGTCTCGTAGCCCAAGCCCAGACGCTCCATTACTCCGGCGCGAAAGTTCTCGACCACCACGTCGGCATCTTCGACCAGGCGCATGAAGATGGCCCTGCCCTCGGGATGCTTCAGGTCCAGTGCGAGAGAGGACTTGTTGCGATTGACGCTCTGGAAGTAGCCGCCGAAAGCGCGCAGTTCGTCCTCAGGATGGAAAGGACCGGAGGAACGGATGCCGTCGCCCTCGAGCGATTCGATCTTCAGGACCTGCGCGCCCTGGTCCGCGAGAACCTGCGTGCAGACCGGCCCGGCCAGCATCTGCGAAAGATCGATCACGCGCAGGTCCGACAAGGCGCCGTATTGCTGCATTGCCGACTTCCCTTCAGTCCAGGGAGGCGCCGGAGCGCTGGATGATGGCCTTCCATTTGCTGCGTTCCGCGACGACGAAATCGCCGAACTTCGCGCCACCGAGCATCAGCGGCACGCCGCCCATGTTGGCAATTGCCTGGGCAACCGCCGGATCCTGCAACGCGCGAGCCACCTCGGCCTGCCAGCGCTCCACGATGGGCGCCGGAGTGTTGGCCGGGAAGAAAAGGCCGATCCACGAGGTCGACTCGGCGGCGGGGTAGCCTGCTTCAGCGATCGTCGGGATCTCGGGCAGCGCCGGCAGCCGTGCGGCACCAGTCACCGCCAGGGCGCGCAGGCTGCCCGCCTTGACCTGGCCGAGGGTGGTGATCGGGTAGTCGAAAGTGATGTCGACTTGGCCGCCCAGCAGATCGTTGATCGAGGGTGCGCTGCCCTTGTACGGCACGTGCACGAACTTGACGCCCGCCACGGATTGAAAGAGTTCGGCCGCCAGATGCGTGCCGGTGCCGTTGCCGGCAGAAGACACCAGCACCTTGCCTGGGTTCTGCTTGGCGTAGCTCACCAACTCGGCGACCGTGTGATAGGGCCTGCTGGCGTTGGCCACCAGGATGTTCGGAATCGAGATCAAGGCGTGCACCGGCACGAAGTCCTTGGCCGGATCAAAGGACAGCGACTTGTAGAGGAACTGATTGGTCGCCTGGGTGCCCTGGGTGCCCATCAGGACCGTGTAGCCGTTGGGCTCGGCGCGTGCGACTGCCGCGGCGGCCAGATTGCCGCCGGCACCGGCCTTGTTGTCGACGATGACGCTCTGGCCCATGCGTTCGCCCACTTTCGCGGCGATCAGTCGGCCCAGCTGATCGGTGATACCGCCCGAAGGACCCGGGACCACGAGAGTCATCGCCTTCGTGGGATAGGCGGCCTGTGCGAGGGCGGAAGGCGTCAGTGCCAGGCCGGTGGCGGCGATCAGGAGCGCGCCCGCCAGTCGATGGAGGGGGCCCGAAAGAGCGCGATGTGAGCGCATGGATATGTCTCCTTGAAGATGGAAAAAAGTCGTTGGCAAGGTCTACGAGGTGTCGTATAGTACTCCGACCAATCGAAATAACAAGACTTTTCGGAGTTCATCGATGCCTACCCTCATTCCCGCTGCGGCACGCACCATGGCCGTCTTCGAGGTTTTCGCCAGCGAGAAGCGCGAGCTCTCCAATTCCGACATGGCGCGTCTGCTGTCGGTGGCCGACAGCAGTTGCTCCGACCTGCTGCATACCCTGCACTCGCTGGGTTATCTGATGCGCACGCCGCGCACGCGGCGCTTCTATCCCACGGCGCGCCTGTACGAGACCGCGCGTCAGATCACCGAAAACGACCCGCTCGCGGCCATCGGCCAGGAAGCGGTCGACCAACTGAGCGAGAAGACGAACGAGACCGCCTTCTTCGGCGTGCTCGAGCGCCACGCCGCCAAGGTCGCCGCGGTCCAGCCCAGCAAGCTCCCGTTGCGATACATCCTCGAAGTCGGCGAGCGCGTGGCGCTGCACGCATCGGCGCTCGGCAAGGCGCTGCTGGGGCTGCTGCCACCCGACGAATTCGAAGCGGAGCTCGAAGCCGCCAGGCTGAAGGCGGTCACGCCCGACACCGTCACGAGCACCAGGGAACTGGCCCGCCAGATCGCCAAGAGCCGCGAGCAGGGCTGGTACGAGGTGCGCGGCGAAGGCATCGAGGGTGTCGGCGCGCTGGCGGTGTCCGGATGGCTCGGCGGCCAACCCGTGGCCCTGTCGCTCGCCGGTCCCAGCGAGCGCGTGGCACGCAATCGCGATGCCTATCTGCAGGCATTGAACGAGGTGCGCAACGCGCTTCTCACTGAATCCGACATCACACCCATCAACACGATTTGAAGACAGGAGACTCGAAATGGATCTGGGATTGAAAGACCGCGTTGCCGTCGTGACCGGCTCGGCACGCGGCATCGGCGCCGAGACCGCGCGCATGCTGGCGAGCGAGGGCATGGCCGTCGTCATCACCGACCTCGATGGCGCTGCCGCGCAAGAGACCGCCAAGGCGATCGCCGCCACCGGCGCCAGGGCAATCGGCGTTCCCTGCGATGTGCGCAACGAAGAGCAGGTGAAGGCCATGGTGGCCGCCGGCCGCGAGGCCTTCGGCAGCATCGACGTGCTGGTCAACAACGCCGGCCTCGTCAAGGACCGGACCTTGCTCAAGATGGACGAGGCAGACTGGGACCTGGTGCTCGGCGTGACCCTGAAGGGCGCATTCCACTGCTGCCGCGCGGCGCTGCCGCACATGGTCGAGAAAGGCTGGGGGCGCGTGATCAACATCAGTTCGCGGGCGCTGTTCGGCAACCCCGGCCAAGCCAACTATTCCACCGCCAAGGCCGGCATCATCGGCTTCACGCGCGCCATGTCCTTCGAGGTGGCGCGCAAGGGCGTCACGGTCAACGCCATCGCACCGGGCTACATCGAGACCGAGTACATCAAGAGCCTGCCCAACTTCGACACCATCCAGGCCAACGTGATGGCCAAGAACCAGGTCAGTTTTCCCGGTCAGCCGGGCGACATCGCCGGTTCGGTGGCCTTCATGGCATCGGAGCATGCCCGCTACATCACCGGCACCACTCTTTTCGTGACCGGCGGCCGCTATGGTTGAGGATGTGGACATCGACGGTCTGGGCGCCGACCAGATCCTGATGCGCGACAACATCCGGCGCTATCTGCGAGACCACGTCAGCCCCCTGATCAAACAGGCGGAGGCCGACAAGCGCTTCCCTTTCGAAGTGCTCAATGGCCTGCGCGACTTCGGCTATCTCGGCGGGACGCTGCCTGAAGCGGCCGGCGGCCTCGGCCTGGACTTCCCGACCTGGGCGGTGATGATGGAGGAGGTCGGCTATTGCTGGCTGTCTCTGCGGGTGATGATCAACACTACCAACATCGTCGCTGGCCTGATCTCCGCCTATGGCAGCGAGGAGCAGAAGGAGCGCTTCATGCGCCCCCTGCTGCGCAACGAGCGCAAGAGCTTCGTTTCCATCTCCGAGCCAGACGTAGGCTCGAACGTGGCCGAGATCAAGACCCGCGCTGACCGGCGCGGCGATCGCTTCGTGCTCAACGGCAGCAAGCTCTGGATCACGGGCGGCCTGTTCGCGGACTTCGGCATCGTCGTTGCCCGCACCTTCAGCGAGACCTGTGACGGCGGCCTTTCGCTGTTCCTGGTCGAACGGGAGCAGGCGCCACCAGCAGCATGGGATGTACAGCCGGTGGAGACCATGTTCGTGCGGCCCACTGGCACGGCGGCCTTCACTTTCGACAACCTGGAGGTCCCGGCCGCCAACCTGCTCGGCCAGGAGGGCCAGGGACTGCGGCAGATCCTGATCGGACTGAACTTCGGGCGGCTCAACGTGGCGATGGGAGCGATCGGCGCGGCGCAGTGTGCGCTGGATCTCTCCACCCAGTATGCGCTGGACCGAAAGCAGTTCGGCAAGCCGATCGGATCCTTCCAGCTGGTGCAGAAGCACATCGTGGACATGACGATGCGGGTGCAGGCCTCGCGCGCCCTCGGCTATCGCGCCGCGCGCGCCATGCAGAAAGGCACCGCGCGCACCGAATGCTCGATCGCCAAGCTCTATGCCACCGAGTCCGCCTTCGAAGTCGCGAACCTCGCGCTGCAGGTGCATGGCGGCATCGGCTATGCGTGCGAACTGCCGATCGAACGCATCTTCCGCGACGCCCGCGGCGGGATGATCCCCGAGGGAACGACGGAGATCCAGACGCTGATCATCGGTCGCGAGATCCTGGGCATCTCTGCCCTCAATTAAACCAGAGACAAAACACCATGAACCTGCAAGCCTCCGCCGTTATCGACGACATCGCCCGTGCTTCGATCTACTGGGAAGACCTGCCCGTCGGAACGCGCTACACCACCTCATCACGCACCATCACCGAAGCCGACGTCGCCGCCTTTGCGGCCCTTACGGGCGACTTCAACCGCCTGCATGTGGATGCTGAATACGCCAAGAAGTCGGTCCACGGCCAGCGCATCGCGCACGGCATGCTGGTTGCGTCCTTCATGGCGGGCCTGACCTCGCGCTCGATTCCGAACCAGTTGATGGAGAACGCCCTCTTCGGCGTGCTGGAGAACACGGTCAAGTTCCCGCGCGCCACCTACATCGACGACACCATCCGGGTCGAAATCGAAGTGGTCGAGCAGAAGCCCACCAGCAAGCCCGAGCGCGGCCTCGTGAAGTTCGTTCGCAAGGCGGTGAACCAGCGCGGCGAAGTCTGCTGCGAACTCGGCGCGACCTGCCTGCTCAAGCGCCGCGACCCGGCGGTCGCGTGATGAGCAGCCAGGACATCGTGTTCGAGGACCTCTCGCGCCTGGTGCTGCCGCGCTCGATCGTTGTGGTCGGCGCTTCGGACAAGCCCGACAGCATCGGTGCGCGGACGATCGAGAACCTCACCAAGTACTCCGAGTGGGATGGCCAGTTGTCGCTGGTCAATCCGGGCCGCAAGGAAGTCGCCGGCATGCCCTGCCTGCCTTCGGTGCTCGACCTGGCGAGCGCGCCGGACGTGGCCATTGTCACCGTGCGGGCAGAGAACGTCGTGCAATCTCTCACCGAATGCGGCGAGCGCGGCATCAAGTTCGCCATCGTCTTCACCTCGGGCTTCGGCGAGATGGGGGATGCCGGGCGTGCCGTGGAGGCACAGATGCGCGAGATCGTCCAGCGCACCGGCCTGCGCATCTACGGCCCCAACTGCCCGGGCCTCAACAACATCAATGCGCGGCTCGGAATGAGCTTCTCGCCGGCATTCCGGCTCGACCGCATGCCCGGCCCCATCGGCGTCGCTACGCAGGGCGGTGGTGTGGGCCGAAGCTTCATGCAGAGCGCCATGGCGCGCGGCGTAGGCACCGGCCTGTGGTTCTCGGGCGGCAATGAGGCTGATCTGCAGGTCAGCGACTACATCCATTACATGGCCGATGCCAGCGACATCAAGGTGATCTACACCGTGCTCGAAGGCGTGCGCGACGGACCGCGCTTCATGGCTGCGGCGCTGCATGCCGCCCGGCGCGGCAAGCCGATCGTTGCCATCAAGGTCGGCAAGTCCGAGTACGGCGCCCAGGCGGCCGCCTCGCATACCGCGGCCATCGCCGGATCGGCCGAGATCAACAGCGCGGTGTTCCGGGAACTCGGCATCGTCGAGGTGGACGACATCAGCGAGGCCGTCGACGTGGCAACCCTGCTGGCACGCGGGAATGCGACGGGCAAGGAGAAGGTCACTGTCTATTGCTTCTCGGGTGGCAGTGGCGCCCTGACCTCGGACAGGCTCGGCATCGAAGGCCTGACCATGGCGGAACTGGCGCCGCAAACGCTGGACACGCTGCGCAAGGTGCTGCCGTCGTATGCGCCGCTGGGCAATCCGGTCGATGTCACAGGCGAAGTGTTGGCGAATGCCAGCATCGCGCAGACAACCATCGACGCCACGGTGAGTGATCCCAACACCCATGTCGTCCTGGTTCCGATACCTGTCGAATACGGCAAGACCACGCAGTTGCTCGCCGAATGCATGGTCAAGGCGCAGGCCGGCAGTCCGACGCCGATCGTGCCGATCTGGATGAGCGACCGCGAGGGCGAAGGCCATCGCCTGATGATCGAGGGCGGCCTGGCGCCGATGCGCTCGGTGCGCAACGCAGTGCTTGCGGTCAAGCGCTACGTCGCATACGGCGATTGGCTTGCATCGCACGATGCGGGTTGGCGGCCGCTGGGCGCGGCGCAGGCGTTCGCGGGCGAGCGCATGACACTTACAGAAGCCGCTGCCAAAGTCCTGTTGCAGGGGGCAGGGGTGGTCGCGCCAACGGGCATCGTGGCGCACTCGGCCGGGGAAGCAGCAAGCGCCTTCGATAAGCTGGGCTGCAAACGGGTCGCCATGAAGGTGGTGAGCGAGCACATCACGCACAAGACAGATGTCGGCGGCGTGCAACTCGGTCTCGAGAGTGCGGCGCAAGCGCGAAGCGCATTCGACGAAATCCGCAGCCGCGTCGCCCTGCACTTCGATGCCTCGGTGATCGATGGCGTTCTGGTCGAGCCGATGCTCGACAAGCCCTTCGTCGAAGCGGTGGTCGGTATCCACCGCGACCCGGTCTTCGGCCATGTCTGCACCTTCGGCCTCGGCGGCGTCAGCATCGAGCTGTTCAAGGATGTGAGCAGAAGGCTTCTGCCACTGACACCGGTCTCGGCTCGCGCAATGGTCACCGAGACACGCTGCTACCAATTGCTTGCCGGTCACCGGGGGCAACAGGCCTTCGATGTCGATGCGCTGGTCGAATCCCTGGTCAAGCTGAGCGACTTCGTCGTACGGCACGCTGGCCAAATCGAGGAACTGGAAATCAACCCGCTCGCGGTGCGCCCGCAGGGCCTGGGCGTCTGCGCGCTGGACGCAGTGCTCATTCATCAAGGCACGGAGAACATCAAATGGTAAGAACCGAGATCGGCTACACCACGACCGACACCATCATGGTGCGAGGCAAGAATCTGGCCACCGAGATCATCGGCCAGTTTGATTTCATCGACATGATCTTCTTCACAACGCTGGCTCGCATGCCGACCTCGCGCGAGAAGATCATGGTCAATGCCTTGCTTGTGACCACGGCCGACCATGGCATCACGCCGAGCTCGCTGGCGGCACGGCTGACCTACATCGGTGCACCCGAATCGCTGCAGGGCGCGGTGGCCACCGGCCTGCTCGGTGCCGGCAGCGTGTTCCTCGGCACCATGCAGAACGCGACCGAGATGCTGCTGCAGGGGGCGGCCGACCTGACGGACGAGGCCAGCGACGAGCAAGTGCGCGAAGTCGCGCGGGCGCTGATCCGGCAGTACCGGCAGGAGCGCCGATCGATCTTCGGCGTCGGCCATCCGATCCATGTCGATGGCGATCCGCGCGTCCCGACCTTGCGCGAGCTGTCGCGAGCGAACGGCTACTACGGCAAGCATTGGCGGCTGATGGAAGCCATCAGCTTCGTCTTCATTCATGAGATGGGCAAGAAGCTGCCGCTCAACGCGGTCGGCGCCATCGGATCGATCGTCGCGGCGATGGACCTCGACCCGATGGTGGCGCGGGGACTGGCACTCGTGGGTCGGTCGGCCGGCATTCTTGCGCATTGCATGGAGGAGAAGCAGGCACCGATGGCGCGCGAAGCCTGGGAACTGGTGCTGGGCGCGGATTCACGCAACGTCCTGCCATGAGCCCTGTCGCCGCGGGACCCCTGCACGGTGTGCGGGTCGTCGATTTCTCCGAGTTGCTGCCCGGGCCGTTTCTATCGCAGTGCCTGGTCGACATGGGCGCCGAGGTTGTCAAGATCGAGCGCGCACCGGGTGGCGACAACGCTCGCACTCTGGTGCCGGGCGTGTTCGCCGCCATGAACCGCGGAAAGCGCAGTGTCTTCCTGGACCTGAAGCAGCCTGGCCAGCGCGAAGAGGCCCTGGCCTTGGTGGACACCGCCGATGTCTTGCTCGAGGGCTATCGACCGGGCGCCATGGGGCGTTTAGGGCTGGACTATGCGACGGTGAGCGCACGCAATCCGAGGCTGGTCTATGTGTCGCTGAGCGGCTACGGGCAGACGGGGCCGTCCGCACAGGCGCCGGGCCATGACATCAACTACCTGGCAGCCGCAGGAGTCACTGCGTTATCGGGCCGCGCGGGCGAGCCGCCGGAGCATGGATACGGCATCCCTGTCGCGGATCTGTCAGGCGGACTTTACGGGCTCGCCGCCACCCTTGCTGCGCTGCAGCAGCGCCATCACACACAGCGCGGGCAGTGGCTCGACGTGTCGATCACCGATTGCCTGATGCACATGATGAACGCCCGCATCGGACAGTTCGCCTCCAAGGGCCTGAATACTCTGGCGCAACAGCGCAATGAGGCTTTGCTGAGACCGGGCTACGGCGTGTTCACCACGGGCGATGGTGTCGCCGTGTCTCTGGCAGCGGTGGAAGAACATTTCTGGCAGCGCTTGCTGGAGGCCATCGACCTTGTGATCGTTGACATCGACGCCCAGAGCTTCGCTGTGCGCGCAGAGAACGCCGACCAGCTGAACGGTCGCATCGCACAGCGGATCGCGCAGATGGACTTCGCAGTTCTCCGGGAACGCTTGACCGCGGCTGATGTGCCCTGGTTCGAGGTGCTCGCGCCAGCAAGTCTGCGCGATCACCCGCAACATCAGGCGCGAAAACAGCTCTTCAACTGGCCGAGCACTGCCGGCGACATGACATTGTGCAAGTTCCCGGTACGCCTGGATGGCATGGCGACGCCGGCCGTCTGATTATTTGGAGTTTGGCTTTATGAAGATCCTGGTCCCCGTCAAGCGGGTCGTCGACTACAACGTGAAGGTGCGCGTGAAGAGCGACGGCACCGGCGTCGACATCGCCAACGTGAAGATGAGCATGAACCCCTTCGACGAGATCGCGGTCGAAGAGGCGGTCCGGCTGAAGGAGAAGGGCGCTGCCACCGAGGTGATCGCCGTGTCCTGCGGCGATGCCAAGTGCCAGGAGACCCTGCGCACCGCGATGGCCATCGGCGCCGACCGCGCGATCCTGGTGGAAAGCACGGAAGAGCTGCAGCCGCTGGCCGTGGCCAAGCTCTTGAAGGCGCTGGTCGAGAAGGAACAGCCCGGCCTGGTCATCCTCGGCAAGCAGGCGGTCGACGACGACGCCAACCAGACCGGCCAGATGCTGGCGGCGCTGGCCGACCTGCCGCAGGCCACCTTCGCCTCGAAGGTCGAGGTTGCCGGCGACAAGGTCAGCGTCACCCGTGAAGTGGATGGCGGCCTGGAAACCCTCTCGCTGAGCGTGCCCGCGGTGATCACCACCGACCTGCGCCTGAACGAGCCGCGCTACGTCACCTTGCCCAACATCATGAAGGCGAAGAAGAAGCAGTTGGACACCTTCAAGCCCGAGGATCTGGGCGTGGACGTCAAGCCGCGCCTGAAGACACTGAAGGTCAGCGAGCCGCCCAAGCGCGGTGCCGGCATCAAGGTGGCGGATGTCGCCGCTCTGGTGGACAAGCTGAAGAATGAAGCCAAAGTGATCTGAGGGAGCGCGACATGACCGTACTTGTTATTTCCGAACACGACCACGCCACGCTCAAGCCGGCGACCCTGAACACCGTGACCGCGGGCATCGCCTGCGCGAGCGGCGATGTCCACGTTCTCGTGGCCGGCGCCAACGCTGCCGAAGCCGCCAAGGCTGCCGCGCAAGTCGCCGGCGTCGCCAAAGTGATCGTCGCCGACAGCGCCAGCCTGACCGACCAACTCGCCGAGAACGTGGCAGCCCAGGTCCTGAGCATCGCCAAGAACTACAGCCACATCCTGTTCCCGGCCACCGCCAACGGCAAGAACGTCGCTCCGCGCGCGGCCGCCAAGCTGGACGTCGCCCAGATCAGCGACATCACCAAGGTCGACAGCCCCGACACCTTCGAGCGCCCGATCTATGCCGGCAACGCCATCGCGACGGTGCAGAGCAGCGATGCGATCAAGGTGATCACGGTGCGCACCACCGGCTTCGACGCGGCAGCGGCCACCGGTGGCAGCGCGGCGATCGAGAACGTCGACGGCGTGGCCGACAGCGGCAAGAGCAGCTTCGTCGGACGCGAAGTGACGAAGAGCGAACGCCCCGAACTAACCGCGGCCAAGATCATCGTGAGCGGTGGCCGGGCGCTGGGCAGCGCCGAGAAGTTCCAGGAAGTGATGGCGCCTCTGGCCGACAAGCTCAACGCCGGCCTGGGTGCCAGCCGCGCGGCCGTCGACGCGGGCTACGCACCGAACGACTGGCAGGTGGGCCAGACCGGCAAGATCGTCGCGCCGCAGCTCTACATTGCAGCCGGCATCTCGGGTGCGATCCAGCATCTGGCCGGCATGAAGGACTCCAAGGTGATCGTGGCGATCAACAAGGACGAGGAGGCGCCGATCTTCTCGGTGGCCGACTACGGGCTGGTGGCCGACCTGTTCGTGGCCGTCCCCGAACTAGCGCTCGCCGCATGACCCGATGAGCCACTTCCCGGTTGTAAAGAAGGATGCTGCAGCCCCTCGGAGCGACCGCAGAACTCATATTCGCTTTACGATGTGTCCAGGGTCGTCGAGGACGCAGCGACAGGTGCTCATGCGAGCCCCGCCTCGCTGTAAGACGCGGGGCAGCCTGCGGTGCTATCTCGATGGCCCCATGTTCGACCGCTCGTCCCGATGGGGGAGATCAGATGAATCATGTGCCTTTGTCGCCGCTCTGGGCGGCTGCGCTCCCGGCAGGCCCTGATCCGCGGGTCAGCATCACTCCAGCCTACGCCGCGCATGTCGCGCGCGACGCGTTCTTCTGGGCGTGGCCCTTGGTCAACCTCTACAACCGCCGCGTGGCCTTTTCGAAAATGAAGGAGCAGCGGTACGTCGGCCCCCTGCTCGAGGCCCCGCTCAACCGTCTCACCATGCTGACGGACTACGTTGATCCGGAAGAGCGCAATGTGGCGTGCCCGAACCAGGACGTCGTCTACGGTCTTGGCATGGTCGCGTTGGACGTCTCGCCTGTGGTGGTTCAGGTGCCGGATTTCGGTGACCGCTTTTGGGTCTATCAGATCGTGGACCTGCGCACCGACAGCTTCGTGAAGCTCGGAAAGATGCACGGCAGCACGCCAGGCTTCTACCTGCTCGTCGGGCCCGACTGGGCCGGAGACGCTCCCGCGGGCATCACAAGTGTGTTTCGTGCTTCGAGCAGGACTGGCCTGGTCGCCCCTCGCATCTTTCAGGACGACACGGTGCAAGACAAGCAAGCGATTCAAGCGGCGTTGACCTGCGTCGTGATGTATCCGCTCGCCGAATACGATGGGCAGATGAAGTCCATGGAATGGAGCAAGCTGCCGAAGGTGGCCGCGGCGCCGCATGGTGAAGAAGAAACTCGGTGGGTCTTGCCGGAGAAATTCTTCGATGAGTTGGCAGACGTCCTGTCCGATGCGCCGCCGTTGCCGGGTGAAGAAGCGCGCTATGCTCAGGTGCTTGCGGTGCTGGCCGCCGCGCAGGATGACCCGGCGTTAAAGCAGACGATGATCGAAGCGGCGAAGCAGGCCGAGGCGGAGCTCGTGACGCCACTTTTCCAGTTCCGCAACTTCGGTCAGCGCTTGCCTCACCACTGGACAACGATCTCGAACGAGTCGGCTTTCGGCACGGACTATTTCACGCGAACAGCCGTGGCGAAGTCCAACATTCTGGTCAACTCGCCCGACGAGACCAAATACTTCTATCAGGACTTGGACAAATCTGGCGCGAGACTCAACAGCGACAACCGCTATGCGGTCACCTTCCCCAAAGACGGCTTACCGCCCGTCAGCGGCTTCTGGTCGCTCTCGATCTACAACGAACACCATTTTTTCGTTTCGAACGTGATCGGCCGCTACTCGGTGGGCACGAAAAACGAAGATCTGAGGTTCGATGCCGATGGCGCGCTGACGATCGTTGTGCAGTCGGACGCGCCCAGCGACCCGGCGCAACGTGCCAATTGGCTGCCGGCGCCACGGGGCGACTTCTCACTTTACCTCCGAGCCTACTGGCCGAAGGCGGCGACGATGGATGGGTCGTGGAGGCCGCCCGCCGTCAAGCGGGTCGACTGACTCGAGCGAGCATGAGCAGACGAACCGGGGAAGAGCAATGCCCCTCACAAAAGCTCAAACTGATCAAGAGATCAGCGACTCCTACATCTATCTGCTGAGCCGTCTGCTCGTGTTGCAGCAACAGCAGAAGGACTTCAACGAAGGCTTTCAGTGGAACCGGACCGTGCACCGTGAACCGGGGCAAGTGAACTGGGCCAACCCCAATCTGGATGTCGCGTATTCGGAGGCATGGATCGCTATCGACGAGAAAAGCTTCCTCCTGCTGAGCGTGCCCGAAATCTCGGGTCGCTACTACACGGTGCATTTCTTGAATGGCTGGGGCGAGACGGTTGCCAACATCAACGAACGCGTATTTCCGGAGCGGCCCAGCGGCGAATTTGCTGTGTGCCTGGCGGGGTCAGACGTGAAGCTTCCATCAACGGCTCAACGGGTGGACGTGCCAGTCAAATTCCTTCGCGTGCTGCTTCGCGTGGAACTGGGCTCCGATTGGGACGACGCCGTCGCTCTCCAGCACCAGTTCGAATTCACGATCGTTGGCGATCCTGAGCTGCTGCAGCGCATTCCGGAGACCGTGATGTTCGAACCGGATGCATTGCCGGGCGTCGAAGCCTTCGAGTCGGCCGACCTCGCGTTGGACAGCGAAGCCGACATCAACCCCGGCATGGAAAAGCTGCAGGCGGACACCCGTGCCATCGCCCGGGCGGTGAAGGACCCGGCGGAGCGCAAGCGCATCGACGTCGTGGTCCGCGAAAAGGCCATACCGTCCTTCAATGCGGGGCTGCGCGTCGTTGGTCACGGAACCCGAAAGGACGGCTGGGCGCTGCCCGCGACCTCGGGCGCCTACGGGGAAGACTGGCTCACGCGCACCTATGCGAACTATGGCGGAATCTGGGCGAACACTCCGCAGGAGGTCATCTACTACAAGGGCGCCGCGGACAGCAACGAAGAGCCGCTTGACTCTAGTAGCGTCTACACTTTGACCTTTCCGAAAGAGACCTTGCCGTCGCTATACGCGACCTACTTTTGGTCGGTTATCGCCGTGGACTCGGTCAACCGGCGGGTGCTGCTCAATCCATTGAAACGGTATCTGCTGAACAACCAATCGGGGCTGCAGCTCGCCGAAGATGGCTCGCTCACGCTTTACTTCGCGGCCGACAAACCGAGTGGTGCGCCAGAGCCGAACTGGCTGCCAACGCCAAAGGGTCAGCACTACAACCTGACCTTGCGCTTCTACCGGCCGCAAGGCGAGGTCGCGGCACGAAACTATTTTCCGCCGCCGCTGCTGAAGCAGTGACTCACCGGCCAGCGGCTAAAAACCGCCCGCAAGCCGGGACGCCCCCTTGTGAGCAGGTTGCAGTCCTTGGCGCCTGATGTGCGAATGTCTGACATGGGCCCTGAACGCCATTTCGCGAAGTTGAGAAGCAGCCACTCAAAAGGCAAAGGCCCTGGTCTTTGACAGCCCCGGACAGCGAAGGTCAAGATTCCGAATAGACCGGGCGGTCGCGCGCCAACGCGCGAATGTCAGGTATCCGCAGCCTGCGACGCTCGCCGGAGGAAGGCGACCGGCTGCAACCAGTCTCAACCTGCCGAACCCGATTGGCGCCATCGAAAGACCCGTGATGGCCTACAGAAGCCTCTTCGAGATCGATGACACTCGTGCAGGGCAGCAGTTGTTCCTCGCTTGGACTCTGATGAGCGCCATGGGTACGGTCGCCGGCACGGGCGCTCATGGTTGGGGATCGGCCCTTCTCCGATGCAGATGTATCCCGGTATTCATGTCGCGCGCCCGTTCATGCGATCTGCGATCCATGATTGCACGGCGCTCTCCGGCCACGCCGCGGTGCGCTGTCCGGCTTTCACCGACCGCGGAAAGATGCCCTTGCGCATTTGTTCGTAGATGGCTGACCTGCGCAGGCCGGTGAGGCGCTCGACTTCAGGCAGTCTCAGAAGCCTGTCGGGGGGGCGCTTGATCGTCTGCGCCAACGGCATCGTTGGGTCGGAGCAAAGGAGCGTGAGCGCCTCCTGCAGCAGATGAGCCGCCTGCACGGCTCGTTCAGCGGTAGGGTAGGTGATGATGCACGCGCTCGATTCATGGTTGTTTGGGGCTCGCATGGGCACTCCCTTTCGGTTTTTCCGCAGCGCGTCCAATGTCGTTGCGGGACGTCCATAGATTGCCGGGCATGTCTGCCGAGACCAACTCGCTGCAGCAATGCGAGGCGAACCGGAGCGGGGGGCGTGCGAATCGGAAGGGCGTTCAGCACATGGTGAACATTCGTGCACTCTGACCAGTGGGTGGTGGGTCGGTACCCCTCAATCTCTTGCCTTCTTCCTTTGCAGCAGAAGCGCCTTGCGCTCGGCTCGTGCTTCGGCGACCTGCTTCAGTTCACCATAGGACTTCGCCTCGATAAGCGCTCCACTGGGATTCTTCACGTTCGGGTTCAAGACCACGGCGTAGTGAGTGGGCGGCGATTTGCGCCCTGCATCGCGATAGATCCGAATCTGCATGCCGCTGTGCACATACTCGTCGACAACCTGGTCATGATCGGAGGGTTCTGAGTGCGGGATCTGTGCCTTTAGATGACGTGCGCCATCTTCCTCGGCGATCGGATAGACGTTCAGCTCCAGAACATGGGCATTCAACCCCACCTGAATTGCCGATCGCAGTGCGGCCTTGATGGCCTGCGCGCACTGGCCCGCGAGCGGGTTCATCTCGATGAGAACGTCCGCAAGGATTCGGCGGTTTTCGGCCATGTGGATCTCCGATCGTTTCTGCGGAGTATGGTGATGTGGAGATGGAGGGGATGGGCTTCATTCCGGCCACCAAAGCGGTCGTTCCGGCTGCGCCGCTTCGGCACGCAACGCCTCGGCCAGCTCATGCAAAGGATCCTTGAGGCTGTCTCGTACGAGTGCGATCCATATGCGCAGTGCGTCGTCCTCGGGTTGATCGCCGGCCATTCCCTCGAGGCGCGACAGCACATTCAGGGCACGGTGATAGGTCGCCAGGGATTGGCCGACCGCGACGGCGCGCGGTAGTTGATTCGCCCGCGCTTCGCGGCGCCGGGCACGCGCCTGTTCGGCCGCCAGCGCAATGCTGTGCGCCAGCGCTGCTTCGCGCGCCTGCTTTCGTTGGATGGCGGCTTCTTTGGCCAGCAGCTTGGACCTGAGTGCTTCGGCTTCCGGGAATGCGATCAGGGCGCGCGTGATCTCCGGAAGCTGCTGCTCTAGCTGTTCGCGGCTGCCCGTCCACTGGCGCGCAATGACGTGCCAGTCTCTCTCCAGCTTCAGCTTGTAGCCATCGAGGGCCCTGTACTCATCTCGATGAAAGACGAAATCCTGGCGCTTGGGTTGAGCAATCTTCTCAACCTGTTCGGAGAAGTTCAGCTTGATGGCGCCGCCCGCGCGACGGATCTCCACCGTGTTCGATGCGTTTCCCCGGCCGGCGACGACCTGGCAGCCTCCGGCGATCAGTCCACGGATGAGCGCTTCGTGGAACCGGAGAATCCAGTCGATGTGGGTCAGAGTCGCGGTGATGCGCAGGCAGCCGCTGCCGGAGGTGTACCGGCCCGAGGTCATCCTGTGGCTCGACATGGCGCCGAAGAAGGGCCTGCGCAGTCGCCGGGCTTCCTCCGCCTCCGCCGCCAACTTCGCCTCATCGCGCTCGATGGACTGGAAGAAGCGAGCGGTCTTCGCCACCAGCGGGTGGCAGCGGTCGAGCGAGGATGGGACTTCGATGGGCTGCAGGACGACGGCGTCTCTGGCCCGGGAAAACGCTTGCTGGACCTGCTGGATCCTCGTGGCGTCGGAGGAGCGGGCCGCCGTGATGTCTTTCTCCGGCAAGTGGACTTCGTGATCGACGTCGGAAGGCGGCAGTGGGGTCTGCACACAGGTCTTGCCGGCCGCGAGACGGGTCCAATAGCCGACGGGCGGAACAGGGATGTTGTATCGGCGGCAGAGCTTGGAGAGTCCGACATCGGACAGGCCGAGATTCGGCCCCAGATGGCGCAGCGGTGTTTGCCAGACCAACGCATACAGTTGGGATCGTTTCACGCGGACATCTCCATCGTCAGACAAGAGGAAGGCCACGGCGAAGCCGTTGGGGGACGCCTGAAGACTGGGTCTCTGACTATCTTGATTGGCGTCCAGCACCCTCCCTCCAGAAGAACCCTGTGCGCTGCGCTTGCCCAATCGGGTGGGAGCGCGTGGTGGGGCGGCTTGCTGGTTCCCTTCATCTGTGCACACCGTTCTCGCCGTCAAGGTCTGCGCGTGCTGCGCACGCTGGCGTCCTTCGGCCGTCTATCGAACCCTGACAGCTGCGCTGCGGCGTGCCGGTTTCCGGTCTCGGGCAATCCCGCCCGATCACTGGAGTTCGCCATGTCGCACGACCTGTTCTCGTCCCTCGATTCTTTCGCTTCGGTTCTCTCGTCTTCCCTGTTGGTTCGCGATGTCGCGGGCGAGTACCGGACGGCCGAGGCCGACGAAGTGCTGGTTGCGGCGCAGCGGGTGCTGGCGAGCCGGGTGCGCGGTACCAACGTGCTGACGTCGCCGACGGTGGTCAAGGACTTTCTGCGGGCGCGGCTCGGGGTCCTGCCCCATGAGGTCTTCGCCGTGGTCCATCTGGATGCGCAGCGTGCGGTCCTGGACTACGTCGAGATGTTCCGGGGCACGGTGACGCAGACCTCGGTCTATCCGCGCGAGGTGATCAAGGATGCGTTGGCGCTGAACAGCTCCGCGCTCCTGCTGGTGCATTGCCATCCCTTATGTTGATTTCGAGGGTGTCAACACGGGGAGCCTGTCACCCCGTATTCGTCTATTTCCGTATTGAAGCCAGCTTGGGCTTGGCGTTTCGGCGCAGGTCAGCGAGTTCGCGTTCCCGGCGCTGCAA
>Ga0265327_10000995_pt1 | contig 40212 bp, 44 predicted proteins | sample 41621metaG_FD_202089 | JGI IMG/M metagenome (GOLD analysis project Ga0265327, IMG submission 202089) | Rhizosphere microbial communities from Carex aquatilis grown in University of Washington, Seatle, WA, United States - 4-16-21 metaG | ecosystem: Host-associated > Plants > Roots > Rhizosphere... | reverse complement strand
AGACGACCTTGGCCTGGTTGTCGATGACCTTGGTCAGCCCGGAATCGAACAGCGAACTGTGCGGGTCGGTGACGATATCGGACGACACGATCGGCGCGTCGTAATACTTCAGAATCCCCTTGAGCGGCCCCTCCGCCGCCGCCTGCATCGCCGCGTTGATCTGCGCCGCCGACGCGGACTTACCCAGCTCGGCGGTCAGGTCGGTCACCGACCCGGTGGGCACCGGCACCCGCAGCGCGTACCCGTCCAACTTTCCCTTGAGCTCGGGCAACACCAGACCGATGGCCTTGGCCGCACCGGTGGAGGTCGGCACGATATTGATCGCGGCCGCACGGGCGCGGCGCAGATCCTTGTGCGGCCCGTCCTGCAGGTTCTGATCCTGGGTGTAGGCGTGGATCGTGGTCATCAGGCCCCGCACGATGCCGAACTCGTCGTTGAGCACCTTGGCGATCGGGCCCAGGCAGTTCGTGGTGCACGAGGCGTTCGAGATGATGTTCTGAGTGCCGTCGTACTTGTCGTCGTTGACACCCATCACGATGGTGATGTCTTCACCGGTGGCCGGCGCGGAGATGATCACCTTCCTGGCCCCGGCATCCAGATGCCCTTTCGCCTTCGCCGCGTCGGTGAAGATGCCCGTGGACTCCACCACGATGTCCACCCCGAGCTCACCCCACGGCAACGCCGCCGGACCCGCTTTCACCGACAGCGCGGTGATCTTCGCATCGCCGACGACGATGGTGTCTTCGCCGTCGAGCCTGACGTCATGGGGCAGCCGGCCCAGGATCGAATCGAACTTCAGCAGATGTGCCAGTGACGCGTTGTCGGTGAGGTCGTTGACCGCCACGATCTCCAGATCGGTGTTGATGCCCGCGGCCTTCTGAGCGTCCAAGGCCCGGAAGAAGTTACGCCCGATGCGCCCGAAACCGTTGACGCCGATCCGAATGGTCACTGCTGATCTCCTTAGATCTCGGGTGGTCCTTCACCAAGTGAATCTATTTGTCGCGCAGCCGTATTCGATGCGCGATCGATACCTCCCCGGCCTGAAGCGGCGGACCTGGTCCGCCGCGGTCTGCCGGGACTTGATCGTTTCAGTACGGACCCTACACCAGTTATGACTTTTTGCAAGGCACTTATGTATTTCAAAAACGTATTAGGGCGTATCTTAGGTTTGCTCGCGCCCAACTCGTCTTGCTTGAATGGGAGCCATGGTGCAAAGCGGCACGTCGGTGTCACCCACGGTCGGCGAAGTGTTCGCCGTGATCAGGGACCACCGTGCCATCACCCGCAGCGAGATCGGCCGGATCACCGGGCTGTCCCGCACCGCGGTGACTGCGCGGATCGCCGCGCTGCAAGCCCACGGCCTGGTGGTCGAACCTGATCACGCCGCGTCGACGGGCGGCCGTCCGGCGAGCCAACTCATGTTCAATGTTGATGCCGGAATCGTTCTCGCAGTGGCGATCGGGCGCAGTCGCACCCAGCTGGCGTTGTGCAATCTCGTCGGCGACATCCTCGCCACCACCGATATCAATCAGGAACCCGGCATGGGGCCAGATGATCTGATGCCGGACCTGGTCAAGCACCTCGACGCGTTGCTCGACGACTCCGGGCGCCGAGGTGACCGCATTTTCGGGATCGGACTCAGCCTGCCGGGCACGGTCGACCAGCAGCGCGGAGCGAGTTTGGATTCGCCGAACATGAGCGGCTGGGACGGCGTGCCACTGGCCCCGTACTTTCGAGGACTCTCCGACGCTCCGGTGGTTACGGACAACGACGCCAACGTCATTGCGCTGGCGGAGCGTCGCGCAAGCCTCACCGACGTCGCCGACATGCTGGTGGTGAAAGCATCCACCGGGCTGGGTGCCGGAATCATCATGGGCGGTCGACTCCAGCGGGGCGCCGTGCAAGCCGCCGGAGACTTCGGCCACAGCAAGATCGCAGCGGCGGAAGGTATTCCGTGCCGCTGTGGTGACACCGGTTGTGTCGAGGCGATCGCCGGTGGCTGGGCCATCGTGCGGGTATTGCAAGACGATGGTTACCCCGTCAGTCATCTGCGTGATGTGGTGGCGCTAGCTCTCGGTGGCGATGCCAAGGCGCGCAGCATGATTCGTGAGAGCGGGCGCCACGTTGGTGAGGTGCTCGCCGCTGCGGTCAACCTGATCAATCCGGCCGTCCTTGTTGTGGCCGGTGACATGGTCGGCGCCTACGACGTCTTTGTGGCGGGGCTCCGAGAAACGCTGTACGGGAATGCCAGCACGTTGTCGACCAGGACCCTGCAGATTGTCCCGTCCGCACACCGAGAGCGCTCAGGCATCATTGGCTGTGCCACGACGGTGCTCGATCACATCTTGAGCCCCAACGTCATCGATGCATCGCTGGAGTCCGGCGCTCGGGTGTCCTGACGCCGCCCGCACCGTGGCCGATGGCCGCCGTCGACGAGGCGGGAAGCCGGCGCGTACTGGCGGTCAGTTCGCGACGCTGACGCCGCTCTTCCCGGGCTATGCGCCGGTTGAGAATGCGTCGGTCGCGTTCGGTGACCGTGCGATTCAGGCGGGTCAGGCGATCCAACTGCACCCAGCTCAGCCCGTCCAGATCGCCTTCGGCGTCGTGGCTGGCCAGCACAATGGAGCCACGCAGCAGCGGTACGGTTCGCGCCGTGAAAGTCGTTGTCGCAAGCAATAGTTCGGTTGCGGTTCGGTTGACCCGACGCTGGCACCGACGTGATGAGGGGGCGAACCAGAAGTCGAACTGGCGATCAGCGCTGGTCAGGCACTGAAGCCGCTGATTCTGAATCAGTTGAGTGATGTCCGCCGGCGTGTAGGCGCGGGTTTCATATGCAACGCCGGTGGCGCTGAAGTACAAGACAGTGTTCATAGCGATAACCCATTCGGCTCTTTCTTCGTATGGACTTTCTGTCGACAGTCGCACCCATGTGGGGGTGCTGTTATCAACGGTACCCATGTGACAATTGAGACAAACATTGATAACGCTCTGCTTGCGCAAGATATGCCCGACGGAGGCCATCAACCCCCGGCGCGGCTACATCCCAAGAATCTGCCAAGGCGGCCACCGCAACCTTGATCCCGACATGATCGCTCGGCGAAGGACAGCCATGGCCCTTTCGATATCGAAGCTCACGCTGCTCGCGACGGCAGCAGCGACCTTCGTGGTAGCTGGATGCTCGACCGGTCCGCGGCAGACGATGACGGCCGGCCCGACGACCGTCACAGTCACCGCGTCTCCCGCATCGCCTACCACGTCGACCACGATGCCGATTGCGACAACCAGCATCGCGAGCACCATGCCGCCCAGTCACCCGACGGCACAAGCAGGCACCGTCCTCACTCGCGAACCGTGCGACCTGCTCACGCCGGTCGTCGCCGCCAAATACGTGGGGGGCAACGCCCTCAGACAGTTCACCTACGACGGCCACCCGCCGGTGCCGGTCGGCGACGGCGCTTGCTACTACACGGGCGACACCCGAGAAATCGAAGTGTCGATTCACCCGCGGCCAACCGACCCCACCGCCCCCATCAACCATTTCCACGTGATCAGCCCCGACAACCGAGTTGATGCCCTCGATTTCGAGGCCTACTGGTTCGGTCCGGGCGAAAGCATGGTGGCGGTAAAAGACGGACTGGTGATCAGCTTGAAGGTCGCAAATATCAAGGGCGACTGGACAGATCGGGATCGCGCAGACGACATCGAACTCGCGAACCTGGTCGTTCCGCGCGTCGGCTGACTCGGGGCAACGTACCGCTACGTCTTGTCGCCCCGGGGCGGCGGCGGAGTCTTCTCGGAGTCTCGGCCGGGCGTGTTTGGGTTCACCGGTGCAGTGGGCTGGTCCTGGATGCCCAGTGTGATTTGCACTATGTCGGAGATGGTGGGGATCGGACCGGATTCCTCGTTGTCGGCGAGCGCCTTTCGTGCCTCCGCGGCTATTCGGGCAGCTTTGGCGGTGCGGGCTCTCTGCGCCGCGACGAGACCAGTTGCGTCGGTGTCTTGCGATGGGGCGCTTGGCTTCTCAATTGCTGGCATGAACGTGCCCTTGCTGCCGAAGGAGTGACTCGACGACGATCCGGCCGAACGACGGTGACGGTGATGGTGGCGGGCCGCCCGCCACGGGATATGTTGCCTAGGTTGGGCTTTGACGCTTCCCATCCCACGTTGGGATGGTTTGGCGTCCGGTGTGTGGCCCTGCCGGCAGGTCGGCCCGGCCGCTGATGCGGTGATGCCATCACCTCGCTTTCCGTTGGCTCGTCGTCAACAGTGCGGTGAGGTCGGGGCGTGGCGCCGCGGAGGGCTGCGTTGCATCGGGTCGACCCGCTCCGCGGGGGCATTCCGCGGACGCGGCGTGTGCATATGCCACGACCGACCAGCGCACCGGGGCTCCCGGAGAGCGCACCCGATCGCTGGTGGTGCCGGTCGCCGGCGCAGGGCGGCGGCAGCTTCGCAGAGTATGGCGTCGACTTCGGTGAACAGCGCGAGGACCGGCGATGGGTCGTTGGTGACCACCGGTGCGACCAACAGTTGGACGGATTCGCTGGTGCCCGGCAGAACCGGCGCCGCCATCATGATGCTCTGAGTCATGGCCACCTCCTTTCCTGCGTCGGCTTGACCGGCCAATCATGTCTGTATTGGTCTGTGTGCCAGAGGGTTTACGGGGTGGACACCCTGCGGTGGTGACGGGCCTGGCCAGGCACCACGGCGCTGGACAAGGCGCCAGTGGTGCCCGTGCCACGCGCGTCTCGATCATCGGTCACCACACTCCGGTGGGCGCGGCGACGGCCTGCGCGTTCGGGGACCATGGAGGTCGGCCGTCGCCGGGGAATGCGCCCCGGCGCGCGTGGTGGCCAGGCCCGTCATCACCGCAGGGTGTCCGTAGCGGGTTCTAGACCCCGGCGGGCTCTCTCGTTGATTCGGGTTTGGCCACCGGATCACCGTCCTCGGTGATCACCTTGTTGTCTTCGGTGATCGCCTTGGCTCCGTCGGGGCGACCGACGGCGATCTTGCGGGGTTTGGCCTTCTCCGCCACCGGAATCACCAGCCGCAGAACCCCGTCGTGGTAGTCGGCGGTGATGCGGGCGGTGTCGAGGTTGTTGCCCAGGACCAGCTGGCGGGAGAACACTCCGCGGGGCCGCTCGGCGGCGAGCATCTCCCGGCCCGGATCGAGGGGTGCGCGCTCGGCGCGCACGGTCACCACGTTGTTCTCGATGTCCAGGTCCAGCGAATCGGGGCTGATCCCCGGTAGGTCGAACTCGACGATGAACTCGTCACCGTCACGCCAGGCATCCATCGGCATCCCCGCCGGCCTCGCGGCGGTCCCCAGGATCTCCTGGGTGAACCGGTCGAGCTCCCGGAACGGGTCGGTACGCATCAGCATGGTTGCCACCTCCAGTGCTTCCTTTCTCATCTCCACTCTGTGCGTCTACCTGTTGGTTATCTGTTCCAACTGGTATAGATTTTTATATAGCACCGGACCGATATTTGATGCAAGTACCAAGACCAGGAAATTTTGTGAGCAACTCGAGCAACCTTCCCGATCCGCACGGACTGGGGCCCACCAACCGGATTCCCGCATCCGGCCACGGGGTGTACGGGATCACGGTGGCCGCTGAATTATCGGGCGCGCCAACGCAATCGCTGCGGGCGTGGGAGCGCCGCGGCCTGCTGACGCCAGCGCGTACCGACGGCGGCACCCGCCGCTACAGCGCTGATGACCTCACGCGCATCGAACGCATCGTCACCTTGCTCGCCGCTGGGGTGAACCTTGCCGGCATCGGACGCATCCTCGACCTCGAAGACGCCAACGCCGCCCTCCGCGACGCCGCTGGCGACAACAATTCGCCGGAGTAAACGGGTCGGCTGCCGGTCTGGCTACGCCGGACGTTGCACGGAACCGGGGGCCTCGATCGCCGGCGCGTCGCCGCGCAGAGCGTCAGTCTGAGCGACGGCCTTCAGACATTGGAATTACTCGCGCCCCAGAGTGGATGCGACGATTGGCCCATGACCGCCACGCTCGTCACGACCGATCTCGCCGGCGGATTCGCCCACCGCACCCTCTTCGAACGGCTCAACGTGACGGTGGCGCCCGGCGATGTGATCGGCGTCGTCGGCTCGAACGGTGCGGGCAAGAGCACGCTGCTGCGGATCCTGGCGGGGGAACTCGCACCGCTCGACGGGGCGGTCAGCCTGGCGCCGGCCGACGCATTCGTCGGTTGGCTGCCGCAGGAGCACGAGCGGGTGCCGGGGGAGACGGTCGCCGCGTACGTCGCGCGCCGCACGGGATGCGCTGCGGCGACACAGGCCATGGACGCAGCGGCTGAGGCGCTGGCAGATCCGGCGGCGGACGCCGACGCCTACGCCGCTGCGCTGGATCACTGGCTTGCGACAGGCGCGGCGGACCTCGACGAACGGCTGCCGGCGGTATTGGCCGACCTGGGTCTCGATTCCGACGCGGTGCGGCCGGAATCGACTCTGATGACCGCGTTGTCGGGTGGCCAGGCAGCGCGGGTGGGGCTGGCGGCACTGATGCTGTCCCGTTTCGACATCGTCCTGCTCGATGAGCCGACCAACGATCTCGATCTCGACGGACTTGCCCGGCTGGAAGAGATCGTCGGGAACCTTCGCGGAGGTGTGGTGCTCGTCAGCCATGATCGAGAGTTTCTGGCCCGCACCGTAACCCGTGTCGTCGAACTCGATCTGGCGCAGAACAGGACCACCCTCTACGGCGGCGGTTACGACAGTTATCTGGAAGAGCGCGAGGTCGCCCGCCGGCACCGACGCGAACAGTACGACGAGTTCGCCGACAAGAAGGCCGATCTCGTGGCGCGCGCACGGACGCAGCGGGAATGGTCGAGTCAGGGTGTGCGCAACGCGATGCGCAAGGCACCCGACAACGACAAGAACCGGCGCTCCGCACAAACCGAGTCCAGCGAGAAGCAGGCGCAAAAGGTGCGACAGATGGAGAGCCGGATCGCCCGCCTCGAAGAAGTCGAGGAGCCGCGTAAGGAATGGGCGCTGCAGTTCACCATCGGTGCGGCACCGCGGTCGAGTGCAGTTGTCGCGACACTTGAGAATGTCGTTGTGCGACAAGGGGATTTCGTCCTGGGCCCGGTGTCGTTGCAGGTCAATGCCGGCGAGCGGATTGGTATCACCGGCCCCAACGGAGCGGGAAAGTCGACGCTCCTGCGTCTCCTGCTCGGTCGGCAACAGCCCGACGAGGGCCGTGCGAGTCTGGGCGCCAATGTTGCCATCGGTGAAATCGACCAGGCCCGTGCGGATTTCACCGGCGACAGCCCACTGATCGATCGCTTCGAGCAGTACGTGCCGTCGTGGACGACCGCAGACGTGCGGACGCTGCTCGCGAAGTTCGGGTTACGTGCCGACCATGTGGAACGCACGGTCGACGAGTTGTCACCCGGTGAGCGAACCCGCGCAGGTCTGGCGCTGCTCCAGGCCCGCGGGACGAATGTGTTGGTGCTCGATGAGCCGACCAACCATCTCGACCTGCCGGCCATCGAGCAACTCGAGCAGGCGCTCGAGACCTACGACGGGGCACTGTTGTTGGTGACCCACGACCGCCGGATGCTGCAGAACGTTCGGCTGGACCGGTCATGGCTCGTGCGGGACGGGCATGTCGCAGAGCTGTAGCCGCGGGGATGCCGACGCGGCGCACCGCATCCGCTCTTCAGATGGTCACAGGCCGACCCGCGCCATATGAACGGCGTTGTAGCGGTCGCCGCGCACGCCGATCCGCGCGGCGAGGCCGTTGAGGTCGGCGACCTCGTCGGCGGATAGCGCCACCTGAGTGGAGCCGACGTTCTCGTCGATGCGGTTTCGCCGACGGGTGCCGGGGATCGGCACGATCCACGGCTGCTGGGCCAGCAGCCAGGCGAGTGCGATCTGGCCGGTTGTGGCGTCCTTGGCTTCGGCGAGCACGCGGACCTGTGCGACCAAAGCCTCGTTGGCCGTGAGGTTTTCGGCCTCGAAGCGAGGAAGGGTGGCGCGGATGTCACCGTCGCCGAACTGGGAACCAGTTGTCACGGTGCCGGTCAGGAATCCTTTACCGAGCGGGCTGAACGGGACGAACCCGATGCCCAGTTCGGCGCAGGTGGGCAGGACCTGAGGCTCTGGGTCGCGGGTCCACAGGGAGTATTCGCTTTGCACCGCCGTGACGGGATGCACGGCGTGGGCGCGGCGAATCGTCGCGGCGCCGGCCTCGGACAAACCGAAATGCCGTACCTTGCCGGCGGCCACGAGTTCCCCGACGGTGCCGGCGACGTCCTCGATCGGCACGTTGGGGTCGACCCGGTGCTGATAGAACAGGTCGATCACGTCCGTCTGCAGCCGTCGCAGCGAGGCGTCGGCGACGCGGCGGATCTGTTCGGGCCGCGAATCGGTACCGGCCATCTTGCCGTCGACGATGTCCCAGCCGAACTTGGTGGCGATCACGACCCCGTCGCGCAGCGGCGCCAACGCCTCGCCGACCAATTCCTCGTTGACGTAGGGCCCGTAGACCTCCGCGGTGTCGATGAAGGTCACGCCGGCCTGCTCGACGGCGTAGCGGAGCACGCCGATCATGTCGTCGCGGTCGCCGGGATTGGGTCCGTAGCCCATCGACATGCCCATGGCGCCGAGACCGACCGCCGAGACCTGCAGGCCTTGACCGAGTGTGCGGGTATGCATGTTGAATCCTCCTCAGGCGTTCGGGCTTTCGATGGCGATGTTGGGAACGCTCATGGAGCCACGCTAGGCCGGGCCGAGCGGATCTGGGAGTGACGCCCGTTCCAGGTACTGGGAGTTCCTCCCAGGCGGCTCCGGGTGCCTCTACCGTGGGCTGATGGGCGCAGTTGACCTAAGCCGCGAGATCCGGGAGTTCTTGAGTTCGCGTCGCGCGCGGATCACGCCCGATCAGGCGGGGTTGCCCGCTTACGGCGGAAACCGCCGGGTCAAGGGCCTGCGCCGCGAGGAGGTGGCGATGCTGGCCGGGGTGTCGGTCGACTACTACGTGCGAATGGAGCGCGGTAACCTGGCCGGCGCGTCGGAACACGTGCTCGACGCCGTCGCGTCGGCGCTCAAGCTCGACGAGGCCGAACGCGGTCACCTGTTCGCGCTGGCCCGCGAGTCGGGCAGCCGCGGCGGCCGCCGCAAACCCAAAGTGCCCGCGACTATTAGGCCGGCGTTGCAGCAGGTCCTCGATTCGATCGCCGACGCTCCGGCCTGGATCCGCAACGGTCGCTCGGACGTGCTCGCGATGAACCAGCTCGCCCGCGCGCTCTACGCCCCGGTGTTGGCCGAACCCCGGCGGCCGGTGAACACCACCCGATTCGTCTACCTGAACGCTGAAGCGGCGGAAGAGTTTTTCGTCGACTACGACCAGATCGCCCGCGACGCCGCGGCGATGCTGCGGCTGGAGGTCGGCCGCAATCCACACGACCCGGAACTGATCACGTTGATCGGTGAATTGTCGACGCACAGTGAGCTGTTCCGGCAGCGGTGGGCGTCCCAAGACGTGCGGTTTCACCGATACGGCCGTAAACGACTGCGGCACCCCGCTGTCGGGCAGCTCGACCTCGATTTCGAATCGCTCGAGCTGCCGGCCGAACCGGGACTGCAGCTGAACGTCTACACCGCGCCGCCCAACACCCCTGCGGCAGACAGCCTGCGTCTGCTCGCCTCGTGGGCCGCCAGCCAGGACAGCCTCCGCACCGAACAGGCCAACGCAGGCAGCTGAGGAACCTTCTGTCGTACTTATCGCGTAGGCAACCGAGTCTCAGATATCCCGGCGCCGGGGCGCGGCTACGCCGGATTCGAACCGATCCCCAGCGCCACCGTGAGTTCGAGGATGGTCCGTGGATCGGTGAGTCGCTCGCCGTAGAGCTCCCTCAGCTGGGTCATCCGGTAGCGCACCGTCTGCGCGTGGACGACGAGGTCCGCGGCCACGGCGTCCCGCCGACCTTGATGCAGAAGCCAGGACCGCAGCGTTTCGGTAAGTGCCGCAGCGGTATTGGGGCGCAGCTCGGCCAGGGGCGCGAGTACCCGACGGCGCAGATCGTCGGCGGCTTCGCGATCGGCGCCGATGACCAGTTCGACGAGGTGCTCGTCGGTATCCAGGACGTCAACGTCGTTGTCGGACAGTATGTCTCGTGCCCGAAGGGCCCTGCGGTAGGACGACCGCACCTGAGTCCACGGCCGGGCGGGTCCGACCCACGCCCGGCGGCCGGCCAACGCACGTCGCAGCCGGCGGCGGTTGGGACCGTCCATGTCAGGAATGAGTAGTGCCGTGAGCGCCTCGGTGGGGTCGACACCGGGAAGGTCTTCGTTCAGCTGCAGCGTCGACGGACCGAAATTGACTGCGAGGCCGTGTATCTGCGACGCGGGCAGCAGCACCGCGGTGAGTGACGTCGGCGTCGCCCAATCGGCCTGCTCGGCGCTGGCTTCGAGGATTTCGAGCGGCTCGCCCGCGAGGAGGCTGTGACCGAGGCGCGCCAGGTAACGCTCTCGGACGCGGCCGGTGGTGGCCAGCTCGTCGGCGTGGCCGGTCACGCTCGATGCCGAGAGTTCGTCGATGAACGCGAACACCAGCTCGGCGAAGCGTGCCATCGTCTCGGCGGTCAGCCCCGCGTTGACGGCCGTCGACGCCAGCTCACGCCAGGCGACCCGGGCGCCGACGCGGTAAGCCGCGAGCAGTGCGTCGATGGTGCGGCCACTGCGCGCCTCGCCGCGGCCCAGCTCGTAGGCGCCGTCGAGGGCGGGTGCCAACTGTGTTCCGACGTCCGCATCCTGCGAGCGGGTGGCGAGCCGCAAGAACCCGCCGAGCGCCATCTGCACCGCGGTCTCGATGTTCTGGCCCATCGGCCCGCTGAACGCGTCGGTGTAGCTCGGCACCTCCACCGTGACGGCGGCAACGGTGCGTTCGGCTGTACGCGCCAGCACGGACTGCAGCGCCGTGATGACGTCCTCGCCGAGCTCCAAACCGGTGTATCTCGGGGCAGGATCTGGCATTTTTGTTCCTATCGAACATTTTCTAGGTGGTAGTTCACCTATCCCGGTCAAGAATTTACCCCGTTTGGTCATCAATCATTGAGCTATGACAACAACGGCATCGCACCCCACCGTTGCCGGGGCGCTGCGGGGGCGGGTCATCAAGTTCGCCGAACGGATGACCACCCCACTGGTCCCGTCCGACTACCTCCAGGTGATCAACCCGCTGCATTCGGGCACGGGCCTGCGCGGCCGCATCGTCGCGATCCAGCCCGAAACCCGCGATGCCGCCACCATCGTGATCAAGACCGGACGCGGTTGGCGCACCCATACGCCAGGCCAGTATGTCCGCATCGGCGTCGATGTCGACGGCGTCCGCCAGTGGCGGGCCTACTCGCTGACCTCCGAGACCGGTCGACGTGACGGCTGCATCGCCGTCACGGTGAAAGCCATTCCGGACGGCGTCGTGAGCAATCACCTCGTCCGGCGCGCGACTGTCGGCACCATCGTCCAACTCGACCAGGCCGCAGGGGAATTCACCCTGGGCGCCGAGCCGCCGCGCAAAGTCCTCTTCCTCACGGCGGGCAGCGGCATCACCCCGGTCATGGGGATGCTGCGCAACCTGGCGGACCCGGATGTCGACGTCGTCGTCGTGCATTCCGCCCCCACGGCCGACGACGTCATCTTCGGCGCCGAACTACGGTCGCTGGCCGACGCCGGCCGAATCCGGTTGGTGGAGAAGCACACCGACACCGACGGCATGCTCGACGTCGCACAGCTCGAGCACCTCGTCGACGACCTCGCCGAGCGGCAGACCTGGGCCTGTGGCCCGGCCGGCATGCTCGATGCCCTCGAACGACGTTGGAGCGCAGACGGTATCGAGGGCCGACTGCACACCGAACGGTTCCGGCCGACGGTCGTCACTCCCGGTGCGGGCGGCACCGTCACCTTCGCCAAGACCGGAACAACCGTCGACGCCGACGGCGCACAGACTCTGCTCGACGCCGGTGAAGCCGCCGGCGTGCTGATGCCCTCGGGTTGCCGGATGGGTATCTGCTTCGGCTGCGTCGCGCCGCTTCGTCAGGGCGCCGTGCGTGATCTGCGCTCCGGCGACATCACCAGCGCCGCCGACGGCGTGCTCATCCAAACGTGCGTCTCCGCCGCTGCGGGCGCCTGCGAAGTCGACCTCTGAGAACCTGAGAACAAGGAATCCGACATGGAAACTCTGCACATCGTGAGCGACCCAACCGATCCGACCGCGCATCTGAGCGCTCAGGACATCGAGAACATCGGCCTCGAACTCGACGCCATCCGCGCGGAGGTCATCGCCGACCGTGGCGAGCGCGATGCGGCTTACATCCGCAAGGTCATCAACGGCCAGCGCAAGCTCGAACTCGGCAGCCGCGCCGTCCTGCTGTTCTCCCTGTTTCCGCCGGCCTGGGTCGTCGGCACGCTCGGGCTGTCCGTCTCGAAGATCATCGAGAACATGGAGATCGGCCACAACGTGCTGCACGGCCAGTGGGACTGGATGCGCGATCCCAGCATCCACTCGACCACGTGGGAATGGGACAGCGCTTCGCCGTCGGACATGTGGAAGCACTCCCACAACGAGCTGCACCACACGTACACCAACGTGCGGGGCAAGGACAACGACCTGGGCTACGGCATCATGCGGGTCGACGAAAACCAGCGCTGGACACCGTTCTACCTCGGCCAGCCGCTGTGGAACTTCCTGAACGCCTGCATTTTTCAATATGGCATCGCCGCCTACGACCTGGAACTCGGCAAGCACTTCAAAGGCCGCGGCGACAAGGAAGAGCTGCGACGTAACGGCAAGAAGGTGCTGGCCAAGGTTCGCCGACACGTCACCCGCGACTACATCCTGCACCCGCTGCTGTCCGGGCCCTCCGCCGTCACGACCCTGACGGCGAACTTCACCGCCAACCTGGTTCGTAACTGGTGGACGCACTCGGTGATCATGTGCGGCCACTTCCCCGACGGTGTCCAGACCTTCGAGAAGACCTCGATCGACGGCGAGACCCGCGGCCAGTGGTACCTGCGCCAGATGCTCGGTTCGGCCAACATCTCCGGAGGTCGGCTGCTGCACTTCATGACCGGCAACCTGTCGTTCCAGATCGAGCACCACCTGTTCCCCGACCTGCCCAGCAATCGCTACCAGGAGATCGCACCCAAGGTGCAGGACCTGTTCGACCGGTACGGACTCACCTATACCACCGGGTCCATGCCCCGGCAGGTCGCGTCGGCATGGCGGAAGGTGTTCCGTCTCTCCCTGCCGAATGGCTTCGGCCGCAAAGTCTTCGGCAAGTCGAAGCCCGCCGCCGCGGCCGCGCGGCCATCGGTCAAGGCCGCGTAATCGCCCCGCGGGCGCGACAATCGCTAACGCCGCAGGGGTCCTCGGCGATAACCCCGGCATGACTTCATTGCGGACCGTCGCAGCGCTCGCCGTCGCGCTCGCCGCGCCGTGCCTGCCGGTGGCGGCGGCGCACGCCGATGCCTTCGCGCAACTCGATGCGGTTCCCGTCGTGGCGTCCCCGACCTGCGGTGGCACGGTCAGCGCCGATGCGCAGGCGACGCCCGTGCAGGTCGGCGACCAAGTAGGACGGGGTGTCGGCGTCTCGATCCGTTACGACGCAGGCGTTTACGACGGATCGTGCTCGCTCACGGTGACCGCCACGTGGAGGAACCTCGATACCGGCGCCTCAGGCCGCGGGGCCATCACGTCGATCTCGACAATCGACGGCCACTACGGGTTCATCGGCTACGCCGGCACGACATTCGCCACCGGAAGCGGGCCGGTCGTCGTCACCCTCAGCTCGCACCCGGATGCTGAAATGCGGATTACGGCGTAAGCCGCTCGAAGCCCCCGACCGCGGGCTACCGGCTCCGGCGAGCGTGCCGCGCCTACGCCCTCACGGGTGCAGGTTCCACTGTCCGACGTCAGCGGCCAGGGCATCACTGACGTCGACCTCGAGTCCGCCGACCACCGGGCCTGGATTGGACGCCGTGCTCACGATGCGTTGGTACATCACCGCGGCGGGGTAGATCTTGCCGCCGGACCAGGATCGGGTCTGCCAGGCCCACACATGGCCGGGCGTGGTGGAGCGGCCGATCACCCCGTCGGCCGCGGCCCACTGGCAGGTGTTTATGCCGCCGTAGACGCCGGTGCGCTGCGCGCCGATCACCGAGTTGATGCCCCGGAACCATGGCAGTGCAACGTTGTTCCACGTTTCGCGGTTGATGTCGTCGTCGACGGAGAAGAAGATGGGCGCGCTCTGGCCGCCCCCTGCCGCGCTGTGCAGCTGCCAAGCGGTGCGGGCGTCGGCGACGCCGCCGGCGTATCCGCGGGTGAAGTCCGACGGCGCCGTCCCGCCCGGCTTGCCGTATTGGTAGTTGCTGACGATCGCCAGTCCCGCCGCGGCCAGTGACCGGGCATAGGGCAACGTGATCGGTTTCGCGCCCATCGTCGAGCCGGGACGCGATGTCGAGACGTAGTTGACGACACCGGCGTGCCCGGCGGCCCGAATGTCTTGCGCCGGAATCTGCTTCATGGCGAAGTCGATCAGCGTGGGAGCGGCGGCCGCAGCCGTCGGCAGGCCCAGACCTGCCGCGCCGAGGCCGGCCAATGCCGATGCCGCGCCGGCGTAGCGCAGCGCATCACGACGCGAGAACGGGCGCCGAAGGCCGGTGGTCTCCGGGAAGTCCTGCATTTGGCGATGTTAACAATGCGACAGATGTGAAAGTTGTAGCCGATGCGGGGTCGACGTCATATCGTGACCTCCACCGCCGCCGTGGTTGTCCGTGCCAGCTGCCGTTCTCGGGAGGGCCGATGGCTGCGAACCTCGCGGAGAAGCGCTCGCCCGACTCAACCGATCAACTGGCAGCGTTGGGCAGCAACGGCGGGCAGTTCCCCTGGGCGTCGACAGCCAACTCGAAGTGCCAGAGCTCGTTGGCGTAGATCTGGCACAGGCCGAACCGCGCGCCGTTGGCGATCAGCCACGTGTCGGCGCTCTTGCCGCCGATGTCGACGGCCTGGCCGCTGACATGCTTGGACTGTTGTGGCGTCTGAACGTATTGCCGCGCGGCGTTGTAACTGCCGTAGGTCTGGATCGCGTCGTCGAGCAGTTGCTGCTGGAACTCCGGCGAGCGCCAACCGGAGGTGATCGTCATGGGAATTCCCTCTGCGGCTGCCGCGGTGGTCGCGTGCTGAACCGCTGCCAATAATGCGGGGTCAAGCCGGCCGACCGCGGGGTCGGATACATCGAAGGGGCTCGCTGCATCGGCGGATGCTGTTGCTATCGGCCCGAGGAACGCGAGCGCACCTGCCAAGGCCAAGACGGTACCGACGAGTCGCATGGGAACCGACTCTAGTCGGCGTGCCCGCTGGAGCCCGCGCCCAAGCCGACCCCGTTCTCCCGCAAAGACATCGGTGGTGTCGTCGCAGCTGCCAGCGCCGCGGCGTCGATCGTCTGACATCGGTACGGCAGCGTTTTCAGTCGCGCCGTCATCGTCGCGAGCGGCTCCTCGAAAACTCCGCTGGTACCCGACAGGAACGCCCACTCGTGCTCGTCACTGCCGAAATAGACCACGGTGCCGAAGGTTTCGCCGAAACGTTCCCAGGACCGCACCAGCGTCTCGTTGCGCCAGAGCGTGGGGCAGCCCGCCTGGCCGACGACGATGGCGCCGATATCGCCGCACAGTTTCATGAAGTCCGCGCCGTAGAGGCGGTTGTGCTGGGCGGGTTCGGTGCGTTCGTCCGGCAGATCGATGACGACGACGTCGTACCGGGGCCCGGTGTGGTTGGCGACGAACTCGTATCCGTCGGTGTAGTGCACCGTGACGGCGCCGAGTCCGGCTTCGGCCCTTGCCAGTTCATCGAGGGTGTAGCCGTAGGGCAGGTGTTCGGCGCAGAGCCGGACGGCCTCGCGGTCGATGTCGACGTGGTCGACGTGCGTGGCGCCGGCGGCGACGGCCATCTGGCTGGCCACGCCTTCGCCGGAGCCGATGATCAGTACCCGGTCGATCGTCTCCGCCAGCAGCATCGCCGGCACCATCAGCGCCTCGTGATAGACGAGCTGGCTGAATTCGGTGCTCTGCCGGTCCGAGTCGCTGAACAGCGAAATGCCTTGTGCTGTCCGGCCGATCACCAGATGCTGGAACTCGGTGTGGACATCGCACAGCACGTCGGTCAGCTGCCAGTTGCGGGTGATGCCCGGCGCCATCGGCTCGACGATCTGCTTGCCCGCTCCGCGAAACACCGTGTGGATGTGGGCATCTGCGGCGCCCACGGCCTGCCGCAGCAGCCGGACGGCCTCCTCGGCGTCGGCCGACTCACCACAGGTGAAGACGTCGACGAACATCGCGCCGCGCTCGGGGTAACTGTGGATCGACGCGTGCGATTCCGCGAGCAACGCCAGCACCGTCACACCGTGCGGCTCGAACCGCTTGTCCACCATGTCGCAGACGGTGGCTCCGGCGCGCTCGACGGCGCTGCGCAAGAGGTGCCGCAGCCGCACGCGATCGTTGGCCAGGTCAGGATCGATACCGGTGAATTCGGCCAGCACGTGACAGCCCGCGAAGCTGCTACCCGGTTGTGACTGCATCAGTGACCTCCACGAATTGCGTTGCAAGCGGTTCAAATCCATTGAACGACGACGAGTAACTCGTCGTGTACGCACCGGCCGACTCGATCTCCACCGGATCGCCCGGGCGCAGCGACACCGGCAGCGGATACCGCTGATACAACACGTCATCGCCGTCGCATGTCGGGCCGGCAACCACGGCGTCGTCGACGGGATCACCATCGCGGCTGGTGCGCAGCCGGTACCGGATGTATTCGTTCTCGGTTTCGGCGAGGCCGCCGTAGCGCCCGATGTCCAGGTACACCCAGCGACGTCCGTCGGTGCCGGTCCGCACCGACACGACCTCGCAGGAGAGCGTGCCCGCCGAGCCGACGATCGCCCGGCCCGGTTCGATGACGACCTGGGGGACCGCCGGGAAGTGACGCCCCAGCGCGTCGCCGATGGCGCCGCCCACCAGCCCGACGTCGGGTACCCGCGCATCGTACGAGATCGGGATGCCGCCGCCCAGGTTGAGCGTCGCCAGGCCGGGCACAGCGTCGAAAATGACACGTGCACAACGGATGCCGATCTCCCACGCTGCCGGGTCGAGCTGCTGCGAGCCCACGTGGAAGGCCACGCCGTCCGCCCGCAGCCCGAGCCGCGACGCCTCGGTCAACAAGCGGACCGCATCCTCGGGCGAGCAGCCGAACTTGTGCCCGAACGGCGTCACCGACGACGGAAACGCCGGCGCGATGCGGCTTTCGACGCTCGATCCCGGCGCGTTCTCGGCGATAGCCGACAGGCCGTCCGCGGTATCGAAGGTGAACCGCCGCGCGCCCCGCGCGAACGCGTAGGCGATCTCGGTGGGCTTCTTTAGCGGGTTCCCGAATGTCATCAGGGCGCCGTCGATGCCGGCCGCCGCACACAGGTCGATCTCGCCGACGGACGCGACGTCGAACGTGCAATCGAGGTCTGCCAGAAGCCGGAGCACGGGCTCGGCCGGGTTGGCCTTGACGGCGTACCGGACCTCGGCGGCGGGCAGCGCACCGCGCAATTCAGCAACGTTGCTGCGCACCGTCGCGAGGTCGATCGTCAGGTAGGGCCTACCGGGCACAGGCGGGACACTACTGAACGGAATCATCCGCCGCGCGTCGATCGGTGAGCGAAGGGATCAGCCGACGAGGTTGATGACGAGGTTGATCGTGCAGGCGATGATCACGGTGCCGTAGATGTAGCTGAAGAGGCAGTGCCGGAGCACCTCGGCCCGCATGTGCGCGCTGGTGACATCGGTGTCGGAGACCTGGTAGGTCATCCCCAGGTTGTACGAGAAGTAGTAAAAGTCGCTGTATTGCGGATCGACACCGGGGTTGTTGAAGTCGATGCCACCCGCGTCGTCGTCGTCATAGTAGATGCGGGCGTAGCGGGCCATGTACATGGTGTGGAGCAGCGCCCAGGTGGCGAGGATCGCGACCAATGCCATGCCTGCGTACGACGCCTTGTCCGCGTCATTGGCGGACAGCAGGAGGATGCCGATGGAGGTCAGGCTGGCGGTCAGGATCAGGAACAAGACGAGGTCGCCGATCTCGTCGTCGACGTCGGCTTCACTTGCATGGGCTTTCGTCCGCTCGGGATCCATCCGCCACAGCACTGCGAGCGCCCACACGACATGGCAGGCGGCGGTGACGATGACCACCGCCAGCAGACCAACGGGCCAACGCTGCGACAGCATCCCGGTGGCGAGGCCGACACCGAGGCCCGCGGTCAAGCTGATCCAGAATCTGTTCGCGCCGGAGAGTGATGTCACCTCATGCATTCTCCTGCGGTGAACCTGATTTCGGCGGGGTTCTGCCGGCCTCAGTTCCCGTAGAGCCGTAACGCACGCGCCGCCTCGGTCGCGATGTCGCCGCTCAACCTGGCGATGGGTGGACCGCCGCGTTGATGGATCACGTTGGCCAGCACCGCCACATAGGTGTCCGACTCAGGGTCGATCCAGAGGCTGACGCCGGTGAAGCCGGTATGGCCGAAGCTACCGACGGGGAAGACCATGCCGCGGGGGCGGGAATGCTCGGTGTCGATGTCCCAGCCGAAACTTCGCAGCGATTGCCCCGCGATGGCCGGATAGTTCGGGGCCAGCAGGGGATCCGTTGTGTTGGGGTGATTTTCGATGGCCCTCCGACTGGCAGCGTCCGCCGCGGGCACTTGCCCGGCATTGTGCCCCGGCTGTTGCGGCGTCGCCATCAGTTCCGCCGTCTCCGGCGCCAACGGGAACGGACTCGGACGGCCGGCGAGCCGGTCGAGCAGGGCCTGCGCGTACCGGCCGATGTCGTCGACCGTCGAGAACACCCCCGCACTGCCGCCGGTGCCGCCCATGCGCCTGGCCGTCGGGTCATGCACGGTACCGCGGATCAACTGGTCGAAGTCGGGGTTGAGTCCCGGGGTGTCATCGTCGTGCGCCGTCGGTGCGACGCGCCGCAGTAGGTCGGTGCTCCAGGTACCCGGCGGGCACGGGCTGGACGGACTGCCGTCGAAAACGATTGCCGTACCGCGAACGTGGTGGGGACCGCAGGCCTTGGCGGCGGGGAGGTACCGGGTATCGGAAAGCCCCAGGGGCGCAAAGACATTGTCCTGCACGTAGTTGTCCAATGAGTCGCCGGTGATCTTCTCGATCAGCGCGCCCAGGATGATGAAGTTGAGGTCGGAGTAGTGGAATCCCTCGCCTGGACCGAACTCCAATGGCGCCGTGAGCGCGCGACGGATGCCCTCGGCCTTGTCGGCACTCGTCAGTCCCCAGGGGCCTTGGTGGCTGAGGTCGCCGCCCGTCCCGGATGTGTGGGTGAGCATCATGCGCACTGTCACCTGGGCGCGCCGTGGGTCGTTGGTGGGATTGAACTCCGGAAAGTAGGTCTCGATGGGCTCGTCGACCCGCACCAGGCCCTTTTCGTACAACTGCAGGAACGCGACGGTTGTCCCGAGGCTCTTCGACAACGACGCGAGATCGAAGATGGTGTCGTCGGTCATCGGCTCGGCCGGCGCCGCAGACCCGTCCAGCCCGGGCTCGTCGCCCAGCCGGCGCGTGCCGTAGGCCTGCCGGAAGGCAACCTTCCCGGCGTGCCCGACCTGAATCACCGCGCCGGGCAATCGATGTGCCGCAATGGCCTCGTTGACCAGGCGGGACACCGCAGCGAATGGACCGGCCGGGACAACGGTGGGGATCGGGACGGCGCTGGGCGCCGGGGCGGCTGCGGGCGGGGCAGCCGGGGCGGCGGCGGGCGAGGTGACGGCAGGCGGTGCCGGTTGCCCGCACGCCGTGAGGACGAGCACGAGCGCCGAAACCCGGGCAGCGCGCAGCACCTTCATCGCTTCGACGCTAGCGCCTGACCCTGTTCAGCAGGAACCCGACGATGAGCAGTCCGCAGAACCACAGCGGCAATGCGATGGCTCCGGAGTGCGACGACGGGTCCAGCGTCATCAGGACGTAGATCAGTGCGAAATACCCGAGGCACAGGTAATTCGTGATCGGTGACAGTGGTGTCTTGAAGACGCCGGCTCCTTCGCGCGCCCGGAATCGAAGGTGGCTCAGCGAGATGATGCTCCAGGTGATCAGCTCGGCGCCGACGACGACAGGAATGAGGACCGCGAGCGCCTTTCCGGGGAGCACGATGTTCAGCAGCACCGCCACGGCGACGAAGCCGGAGTTGAGCAGCAGGGCACGGACGGGCACGCCGCGGGCGTTGGTGTGGGCGAGGAACCGTGGGGCCTGGCCGCTGGCGGCGAGATCGTACAGGATGCGCGCGTTGCTGTAGGTCATGACGTTCGCCACCGACAGCGCGGCGGTCAGCACGACGACGTTGAGCAAGGTTGCGGCACCGCCGATCCCGAGGCCGACGAGCATCAGCACGAACGGGCTGCCGTCGGTGCCCACCCGGTCCCAGGGCCAGATGATCAGCATGACGCCGATGGCACCCACATAGAAGATGAGGATCCGCAGGAGGACCTGGTTGATGGCGCGGGGGATGTTGCGGGCGGGTTCCTCGACCTCGCCGGCGGCCGTGCCGAGCGACTCGATGCCGCCGAAGGAGAACGTGATGGCGACCAGCGAGATCATGAAGGCGCCGAGCCCCTTCGGGGCGAAACCGCCATGTGCCCAGAGGTTTTCCAGGCCGTGCACGTTGTAGTCGCCGGCGCCGAAGATGATCGCGATGCCGAGCACGATCATGGCGATGACGGCAGTCACCTTGATCAGGGTGAAGTAGAACTCGAACTCGCCGAACGCCTTGACGTTGATCGTGTTCGCGGCGGTGACGAGCACGAGGCATACGGCGGTGGTGATCCAGTGTGGCAGGCCCGGGAACCAGAAGGCCATGAACTCCGAAGCTGCGGTCAACTCCACCATGCAGACGACGACGCACACGTACCACCAGTTCCAGCCCGCGATGAATCCCGCTGGCTTACCCAGATATTCGCGCGCGTACGCCGACCACGACCCCGCGACCGGATGGGCGACGGCCATCTCGCCGAGCATCCGCATCACCCCGTAGAGGACGATGCCGGCGATGGCATACCCGAGGAGAACGATCGGCCCGGCGGTCTGCACCGAGGTGCCGGAGATGAGGAACAGGCCGGTCCCGATCGCGGAGCCGAGCGAGATCATCTGCAGATGACGGTTTTTCAGATCGCGGTGCATCGGCGCGTCGGTTGCGGAGGCGGTCTCGGCCCGGGGCCCCTCAGCGGGACGGATGCTGGGAGCCATCGGATTGCCTTCCATTCGCCGGATGAGTCCGTAGAGGCTATCCCGGCCCGTTGGGTTACCGATCTGAATCACCGCACCGGAGTGGGTGCCACACTGGTGCCGTGACGACTCCGGAGCCGATCGAACCCGATACGAAGGACTGGACGTGGGTGCTGTCGCGCGCCTGCCCGGATTGCGGCTTCGACGCGTCGTCCCTCCAGCCCACCGATGTCGCCGCGCGGATCCGCGACGATGCCGCCGACTGGGTGCATCGACTCGCGTCACCGGGCGTCCGAACCCGGCCTGAGCCCGGCGTGTGGTCGACGCTGGAATACGGGTGCCACGTCCGCGACGTGCACCGCATCTTCGCGCACCGTCTGCAGCTGATGCTCACGGAAGACGATCCGCGGTTTCCCAACTGGGACCAGGATGAGACTGCGATCGCCGACGACTACGCGTCGCAGGATCCCGCGGTGGTCGCGACTGAACTGTTCGACGCCGCGAACATCGTCGCCGCGACCTACGCCGGCGTGCCGGCCGACTCCTGGGGGCGCCGCGGATTACGCAGTAACGGAAGCGAATTCACCGTCGCGACCATCTCGCTGTATCACCTGCACGACGTCGTCCACCACTCCTACGACGTCAGCCGCTGACTACTCCGCCGCGGCCTTGATCGCCTGCAGGGTTTGCCGCATCCCGTCGCGCATGGATTGGGTGAAGACGTCCTGCCCGCCCAGGTAGGCGTCGATCACCTGGACCGTCTCAGCGGGGCTGCCGTCGGGGTTCTCGCGCCGCTGGGTGAGCTTGGTCCCGCCCGATATGGGCTCCAGGCGCAGGGACCAGATGGCCCAGTTCTCCTTGATCCGGAACGCGATCTCGCGACCGCTGTCCAACCGCACCACGGTGCCATGCGTCGTCCACTGGAAGGTGCCGTTGCTGTTGAGGTTGGTGAACTCGACACCATCGGCGACCTGCTCGGCACCGCCTCGCAAACGGGTTGATTCGACCTGCGGGCTCCACTCGGCCATGCGGCGCACGTCGCTGACCAACGTCCAGACCTCGTCGGGCGCGGCGGCGATGTCGATGGTTTCCTCGAGCACCGGTTGCGGATTCGAAGTCATATGGGCCCCAATCGCGAAGTTAAGCGTCCGATCGGACGTGTTTCGGAGCCTAGCGATCACAGAGATTTACGTCCAGTCGCACGTATAAAATGCGGGGGTGGGAATCGACGACCAGTCGGATGGGCGGCGCGTCCGCGGTGACGCGACGCGGCGCAAGGTCGCCTACGAGGCGGCGATGATCGCGACAACGCACGGGCTCGACTCGATCACTGTGGGTGCGCTGGCCACGGCTACCGGGGTCAGCAAAAGTGGCATCCTCACGGTGTTCGGAAATCGTGAGGCAATCCAGGTCGCCGCGGTGGCCGAGGCGCGGCACATCTACCGCGAAACCGTCCTCGCCAAGGTGTACGAGGTTGCCCCCGGAGCGCCGCGACTGCGCGCATTCATCGACACCTGGACCGACTACCTGCTCGCCGGCGTGTTCCGCGGCGGATGCTTCATCGCCGCGACCACGGCCGAATACGGCCGCCGCGACGGCCCGGTCGCGGACGAGGTCAGGAGGCTCAAGCGCGGCTGGCTGACGTTCTTGGAAACCGAGCTGACCGCCGCGGGCTCGCCGAACCCAGCTGTCGACGCGTTCAAGATCGACGCGTTTCTCAACGGCGGTAATACCCGGCGGGAACTGTTTGCCGACGACACCGAGCTGGTGTGCGCCAAGGACCTCGCGCTGGGCGTCGTCGGCCAACTCCCGGGTGCGTAGTCGGGGATTCGCCGATTCCTGGACCCTGTGCGCTTTGCCGGCGTAGCTTCAGATGCATCTGGCGATGCGAACTGGGGGTTGCTATGGCGTCGAGGACGGGTGGCTTGGTGATCGCGGGAGTGGGTATCGCGGCCGCGTCGCTGCTAAGTGTGGGCGGGCCTGCGAGCAGCGTTCTTGCAGTAGGGCCATTTCCGGCCTGCTTGCCGTGGGAACCGCACTGTAATGCGGCAGACTGGGACACTCCAGCGGACGACGGCATCCCGGGCGACAACGCCGCAGAAGGTGGCATCCCCGCCCCAGCCATGGTGCCCAACGTCGACGGTTCGATGAGCCCGCCCGGCACGCCGGGGGCCGTGTAGCCCTGACGAGGGTTGGCGGTGCCGTCAATTAATTCGCCATTTCCGATTTCGTGCGGGTTGTCCGGCGTACCTTGAGCTACGCCTGACGTCCGAACGAAGGGGCGACTCTCATGGCGGCCGATGTCGACTTTTGCGTTGTAGGGGCGGGCTTCGCGGGCTTGACCGCGGCGCTGCGGCTGAAACAGGCGGGCCGTTCGGTGGCCCTGCTCGAGGCGCGGGATCGGGTCGGGGGCCGTACTTTCACCGAGGTGCTCCCGGATGGCACGTGGATCGACCGCGGCGGCGCCTGGGTCGGGCCGGGTCAGGACCGCATCAAGGCCCTGATGGCTGAGTACGGCGTGACCGAGTACAAGGAGTACGTCGACGGCGACGCGATGATGGTCGTCGACGGCAAGATGCACCGATACTCGGGCACGATTCCGTGGGCGATGAGCCCGTGGGCCATCGCGAACCTCGGCGCGGGCCTCCTCGAGATCGGGCAGATGTGCAAGACGATCCCGTTCGACGCCCCGTGGGAGGCCAAGAAGGCCGCCGACTGGGATCGAATCACCTTGGGGGAGTGGCTGCATCGCAACATCCGCTCGCACCAGGCACGCGAGATGCTCGACATGGCCATGGCCGGGATCTACACCTCAGCCGCTTCGGAGACGTCCTTGTTGTGGGCGCTGCACCAGATGGGCTCGGGCGGCGGACCGGTGTTCGTCATCTCCAACTCCGGCGGCGCCCAGGACGCCCGGGTGCGCGGCGGCATGGGCGCCGTCTACGGACCGATGGCCGCCGAACTCGGTGACGCGCTGCATCTTTCGAGCCCGGTGGACCTCATCGCGCAAGACGACGACGGTGTCACGGTGCGGTCCGAGCGGCTGACGGTTCGCGCTCGGCAGGCAATCGTCGCCGTGCCGCTGGCCGTCGCCACCCAAATCGACTATGAGCCAATGCTTCCCGTCGACCGGACGTTCCTGCACCGACGCATGCCCGGCGGCGCCGTCTACAAGATCTCCATCGTCTACGAGACGGCGTTCTGGCGCGCGGACGGCCTGTGCGGACAGTCGGCCGCACCGGGCAGTCCGGCCACGCTGACCATCGATGCCTGCACGGACACCGGCACCCCAGGCATCATGTGCGTCATCACCGAAGGCCCGGCCGCGCGCAAGCTCGGGCTGCTCGATCCGGCGGAACGCAAGGCCGCCGTCGTCAAGGAACTGATCGACCGGTTCGGGGCGAAGGCCGCGTCCCCGGTGAGCTACCACGAGCAGAACTGGACGGTCGAGCGCTACTCCGGCGGCGGCATGATCAGCCACGCACCGCCCGGCGTGCTCACCGAATTCGGCCACGCGCTGCGGACCCCGTGTGGGCGGATCCACTGGGCCGGCACGGAAAGTTCGGCCATCATGTGCGGCTGGATCGACGGTGCGGTGCGCTCCGGGGAACGCGCGGCCACCGAGGTGCTGGCCGCGGACAGCGTGGTCGCCGCCGGCTAACGGTTCGTCCGCCAGCGCGCGATCTCGCGGCCGATCTCGGTCTCTGCCGGGCGGTCGAAGAACCATTCCTGGCCGATCCGGTACCAGTTGTTGGTGCTCTGCAGATGGCCCAGGGTGCCGAAGGTGAGGAAGTCTGCGCGCCGGGAGAAGACGTGTTCGGGTGGCAGCATCTGGCGCTTCATCCCGGCGAATTCGGTCTGACGCGGATCGATGGCCGATACGACGGCGCCGGTGGCCAGTTCCGGTGTGATGGTGAGGTCTTCGTCGATCATGTGCCATTCGCTCGCGGCCCAGATGTATTCGAGGCAATCCTGCTCTGTCACACCGGATTCCGTGTCGACTATGCCGCGGTCGAGCATCAGGCGGTAGAGGTCGTCGGCGCGGCCTTCGATCGCGGCGTGGAAGCAGTCCAGCTCGAACGCCACGTTGGCCGGATCCATGCGGTTGTACAAGCCGAAGTCGACGAAGCCGACCCGGCTATCGGCGGCCAGCATGATGTTGCCCGGGTGGGGATCACCGCAGAATTCGTGGTTGGTGAACAGCGACCCGATATAGAAGCGGTAGATCAGTTCCCCGATGTGATTGCGGTCGGCCGCGGGCAGCGACCGCATGTGATCGAAGCCTTTGGCATCAAGGTATTCGGTGACCAGAACCCGCGGCGTGCAGAACTCGGCGACGCTGTCCGGGACGATGATGAACGGGTGGTCGCGGTACTGCTCGGCGACCAAGTGCTGGGTGTCGGCTTCCCGCAGGTAGTCCAGCTCGCTTTCGAAGTTCCGGGTGATCTCGTCGAGCATCGCGGTGTTCGCCGACGGCCACAGCCGCCAAAGCTTCATCAGCAGTGCGAGATTGCGCATGTCGGCCTGGATCGCCCGATCCACGCCCGGGTACTGAACCTTGACGGCGACGTCGCGACCGTCACGCAACCGGGCGCGGTACACCTGGCCGATTGATGCTGCGGCCGTGGGGAATTCGTCGAAATCGGTGAAGACGCCCGAAAGGGGCCCCAGGTCGGCTTCGATGACCTCGCGCATCGCGCTGAACGGTGCCTGCGGCGCCTGATCCCGCAGTGCGGCAAGCTTTTCCCGGAACTGCTCCCGGTGCGATTCGGGCACCAGGTCGAGTTCGATCACCGACAACATCTGGCCGAGCTTCATCGCCGCGCCCTTCATGGACCCCAGCACCGTCACCAGGTTCTCGGCCATCTGGATGGTCGCGCGCTCGGCCAGCAGCTCCTTGGCACGTTCCGACCGGCCGACCATCGACAGCCGGGTTCGGCCGCCGCGCACAGCCTGCTTCGCGGCCAGGGCGCCCAACTTGCCACCCCGCGCAAGACGCCCTTCAGGCAGTCGGCGTGCCACGCTGCCTCCCACGGAATCGGTGCAACGACGCCATCAACGTACCGGCCTGATCATGCGGGTGTCTCGTGCTCCCAGGACTCGGCTTCGCGGGTGAGGTGTTGCCAGGCCTCCAGGCTCGCCAGGCGGGCGCGGGCCTCGCCGTCCAGCACGGCGGAGACCTCGAGCACCTCGACGACGACGCCTTCTCTACCGGCCACTTCGAGCACGTACGCCACGACGTCGGTGTCGGAGTGGCCCAGCAGTGCGGTGACCGCAGGCCGCGCGAGCTCGGGTTCGATCCGGTTGAGCAGCGACAGCAGCGCCGCCAGCACCTCCGGCTTGCCCGTGATGGCGGCCCGCGCCATCCGCAGGGAGCGGTCCGTGCCGGCGGCCCGCATGATGTCGTTCATCACCTTCGTGTCCGAGACCAGGACGCCGGTCAGGATGATGCCTTCGTCGTCGTCGATGGCCCGCTCGAACGCCACGATGAGTTCGTCGGTGGCGAATTCGACGAAGCGCGACGCCGTCAGATAGTCGCGTCGCCGCAGCAGCTCCTTGGCCGCCGGGATGAGCAGCTTGGCGGGTAACCGCGGCGCGAAGTGCGGGATGACCCGAGGGTCGACGTACGGCGCCGCGTCGGCGAGATAGACCGGTTTCAGCCCGGACAGCACCCCGATGGCGCGGTCGCCATGCGCCAGCCCCACCGCGCCGCCCACGCGCCCCGCGACTTCCGGCGGCACGGCCCGCTGAGCGACGTTGACCACCAAGGCATTTGGGACCAGCGGGGCCAGCTTGCCCACGCGAGCGAAGACCTCGGCCTGTTCGTCGAACAGTGCGTCGGACATCGCGTTGCGCAGGGCCTTGAGGTCGTCGGCGCCCAGCCGTTCGAGGCTGGACAGATTCGCGGCATCGGTCTGCAGTAGCGCGGCCAGCAGTGACAGCTGGGCGCGGGTCAGGATGTCGGCCATCGGCGGGTCACCTTCCGAACAGGATCTTGCGGGCGGCGGGGCGGATCAGCCGGGGCAGGACCTTGAGCCCATCGTCGAGTGACTCGTTCAGGCTGCGCTGATGGGCTACCTTGGCCTTCCTCAGCAGGCCGAGCAGCAGGGCTGATTCCTCGGGGGTGAGCTTGTCGAGTACTGCCCGCGGTTGTCCGAGCTCATCGAGCAGCGGGTTGTCGGCACCCTGGGCCTCGGCCTTGTCCATCTTAAATAACTACCACATTCGGATGGCGTTACTATTCGAAGGCGCGCGGTTGGTTCGCAAAAGTGCCCCTAAGCTGGCTCGTTATCTGGATAGCGGTAACATCGAGACCCGTCGGGTGGAGGATGTGGAGGACGTGGTGGCTGCTCGGAAGGTGCTGACTCGGGCGGAGAGCCAAGCGCAGACGCGGCAGGAATTGCTGGACGCCGCCGAGCAACTGTTCTACGCCAACGGGTACCACGCCACGACCCTGGCTGCCATCGCGGCGGAGGCGGGACGCACCATCGGTGCGGTTTACAGCAACTTCGAGGGCAAAGAAGCGCTCTGCCTCGAGGTGATCCGGAATCGCTCCATGGCCGAACTCAATCAACTGCTGGGGCCGCTCGTGGCTGCCGGTGTCTCCACTGACGACAGGCTGGCGGCCCTCGCGAGCTGGTGGGCCCGAATCGGCGCGGAGCCGAACCTTGTCGTGCTGACCGCTGAGTACGTCACCAGTACCTTCCATGACCCCGAGCAGCTCGCCAAGGCCCGCGAGGCGCTGGAGCGGTTCAAGGAATCGACGCGCGTGTTGCTCGAAGATGCAGTGCCAGAAGGGGTTCCGGCCGACCACCCGCTGATGGACGACGCCATCGAAGTGGCGGTGGCGACCGGCGCCGGCATCGCCATGGCCCAGGCGCTGGGGACGATCGACGCAGAGCGTGGCGCCGCGCTGATGGTGGCCAACATGCGGTTGTGGTTCGACGCGCTGGCCTCCGGCAAGCCGGCGTAGGTCAGCCCGTCCCTACGGCCACCTGCTGCGCCGCGACCGAGTGAAGCGCTGCGACAACGTCGGCCGCAGCGGCCAGGTCGGCCGCGTACCGAGCTCGATGCTCCCAGGTGACGCGTCGTCCGCCGCGGTCGACGACGAACACGCCACCGAGCCGGCGCGGATCGCCGGTGCGCTGATACGGGTAGTTTCCGGATCGGACCAAGTTGATGAACGCGGTCGCATTCCGGATCGGGTTCAACCATCGGCGTCGCGTGGCCAATCCCATTGTGCGATAGAGGGTGTGGTCTTGCGTGACCATGACGGGAGCGCGGAAGCCGGTCCGTTGGCGGAAGGTGAACCCCTGGATCGACGTGCCGATGCCGATCAAGATCACCTGGGCGCCAAGCGCTTCGACCTCGTCGGACCGCGCGGTCAACTCTCTGGCCTGTGCCAGGCCGAAGGCGCTGCCGAACTGCGGCAGGAACACCAGTGCCACTGGCCCGTCGCGCCAGAAGTCCTGTAATTCGTGCAGGTGGTGCCGGTCATCGAACACGCGCTCGTTGCTGATGACGTCGACCCGGCTCATCTGCCCACTCCCACAGCATCATTCGCGCGGTCGGCCGGAACCGTCGGTGCGAACGGGCACATCGTGCCGCGTTTGCCCTGTTGCAGGGCGAGGCCGGGATCGTGCGTCATCTCCACGAAGCCGGCGCTGTCGGCGTGCCGGATGACGTTGTGCAGGTAGCCCCACATCTCCGGGCCGAAGTACGGGATGAAGAGGCGGTCGAAGACCGGATTCTCCAATGCCTTGACGGTCGCCTTGACCAGGAGTGAGCCCAGCCGCGGCCGTATCCGATAGTCCTCGAGGCCGCAGATCTGGCGCACGTACGGCGTCAGAAGCGGGATGGCGGCCCAGATCGCGACCCGCATCAGCGTTCCGAGAACCAGGTTGGGGTTCAGTGGCGTCACCGGGGGATGGGTCATGAAGTCAGTGAGTTCCTGCGCCGGCCGGGTGAAGGCCATGAGTTCCTGCTCGGCCCGTTGTACCCAGGCTTCGACATCTTCGGGGGTGTCCGGCAGTTCGCTCGCCGGCATCCCCATCAGCTGACAGACCTTGACCTGCTCGCGGTAGAACTGGCGCTCGTCTTCGTCGGTCGCGTTCGGGTCGCCGAAGGCCTTGTACGCGCGCCACAGATGGGGCCAGCCCACGACGTAGGTGAACTTGAGCGTCTCGACGTGATTGGCTTGAAACAGTTCGCCGGTCGCGGGCACTTCGCCGGTGATGTGAGAGTGCTTGCGGAACAGGTCGATTCCCACTTTTTCGGCGCTGGCGGTATCGCCCGCGACGGCGCCGGCGAAGAAGTGGAGGCTGCGGCGAATCCGGCCGATCGTGTCGTAGTAGTACGTGGTGTGGTGCCCGACGCCGTATGCCCCGTCGGGGTCCAGCACCGAGATGAAAAGGCCTGAGAGCGCGCCCATTCCGGCGATCATCACATTCTCGTAGACCTTCCAGCTGATCGACTCGGGCCCGAAGTAGCCGTTGTCGGCCCGGGGGGCCTCCGCTATGGCCAGGGCTTTCTTCCCGTTCTTGCCGTGCAGCTTCAGTAGGAAGTCGTATCGGCGGTCGATCCTCTGGCGCTCTGCCTTGGGCATCGCGACGTCCTGTAGGCGGACGGACTTCATGGTTCCTCCGTGCTCATTGAAATAGCAACGTTATTCCAATGGCGACGTTACTCCAGATGGAATGGGTGGACAAGGGGCCATGCCCGCGGGGCGGGAAACGCGAGCGCGCGAGGCTCGGACCCGGCCATACGATGCGGAGAGCGAACAGGATGGAGAGCCGAATGTCGGACGTGGCGGTGCGCAACGCAGTGCAGAAGCTGGTGGACGCCGAGGAGTTGCGGACGGGCCTGGGTGCCTTCGCGCGCCTCGTCGACGGCAAGCGATGGTCGGAGGTCTCGCGGGTTTTCGCCGATGACGTGACGTTCGACTACGGCGATCAGGGGCCGCAGTCAGGCCTGCCGGCACTGGTGAACACGTTCTGTCGATATCTCGAAAACTGTGGCGGCACACAGCATCTCATCGGATCGGTCCAGGTCGAGGTCGGTGACGACGGGACGGCCGTCACTCGCGCCTATGTCCAGGCCCGCCATCAGGGCCTCGGACCACTGGCAGCCGAGAACTTCGACACCAACGGTGAATACACCGACACCTGGGCCCGCCGGCCCGAAGGCTGGCGCATTGTCAACCGCATCAGCCGGTGGTCGGCGGTGTCAGGCAATCCCGCGGTGCTGTTCGCCCAGTAGGGCGCTTCCCGAAACTCAGCGGAAGCGGACGTCCATGGTGGCGAGACCGAAGATCTTCTTGCCACCCGACTTCGCGCCGACGATGACGACGCCGGTGCGGGTCTCCGGGTCCAGCGACTTGACCTTGCCGCTGAACTCGATGGCGCAGCCTTCGGCGGCCGGCACGACAGCGGGCGCGGACAGCCGCACCGTGTAGCGGGTGACCGCACCGGGGTCGCCCGACCAAGAGGAGGCGAATCCGGCGCCCATCCCCATGGTGAGCATGCCGTGGGCGATCACGTCGGGCAGGCCTGCCAGCTGTGCGAGGGTCTTGTCCCAGTGAATCGGGTTGGCGTCGCCGGCCACGCCGGCGTAGTTGACCAGGTCGCCGATGGACAGTCGCATCGGGTGGACCGGCAATTCGTCGCCGACGGCCACGTCATCGAACGACGGCGTCCCCGGCGTGCGGGCCGCGTCCCCGGCAATCCGGATGTCGCCGTCGGGGCGCACCGTCTTGCGGTACTCCTCGGAGCCGATGTCCAGGATGTTCATGTCGTGCATCATGGCCTTTTGAGCAGCCGACTTGATGTCAGCGTCGATGTCCTCGGCCGTCACGCCGACGACGGTGGTGTGCAGGGTGTGGACCCGCTCGCCCTTGGTGTCGGTGAAGGTGTTGGTCACGGTGATGAAGTCCCGGCCCGCGGTCCGGCGCACCGCCGTCAGCTCGACGTCGATGACCAGTTCGTCACCCGCGACGATGGGGCGGTGCTGCTCGAAGACCTCTTCGGTCTGCAGATAAGTGTCGTAGCCGACGACGATCGACTCGAACATCCGCCGGTTGCACTTCATGCCGGGGGTCGAGGTGAACGTGATCGGCGCGATGACGTCGGCGTAGCCGAGCGCGTTGGCGGCAGCGACGTCCCAGTGCGCGGGGTGGTAGTCCTGCACCGCGCGGGCGTACTCACGCAGCTTCTCGCGGCCGACCAGGTAGGTACCGTCCATCTGGTAGTGGTGGCCGATCCGCGCTTCGAGCGGCGACGCTTCTGCTGCTGTCGTCATGACTGTGCCCAACTTTTCTATCGACGTGTTCGCTGAGGCCGACCAAAGCACACTACGTGGCGAGGTGGCGACAACACACGTCGATGCGCCGTCTACCTGCGCTGAGCAGCCGGAAATGTGCCCAAAACCACGCGATTGCCGCGACGCCCGTGGCTGTTCGCGGGCGAAATCAGGGCCGTGCTTGACTGGCGGTATGGCCCGCACACCCACTTTGGCCCGCCGGTTGTTCGAGCGCTACGAACCTGTGCACGCGATCACCTATTTCGCACCCGAGTCGCGGGCCGCCGCCGTCGACCTCGGCTACCGCAGCTTCTGGAGCGGCTACTTCGTCACGAGGTCAGCGCCACTGGGCCCGGTGCCTCCGCAGGTCGTCGAGGCGATCTTCTACAACTTCGCCGCCCATCGCGTCGCGAAGTCGCTGGCCGGCGCGTGGGACATCGCGACGCCCCAGCAGGCGCTCGCGGCCAGGGAAGCGGGCGCCGTCGCTGCACTGCGCCGGTACGGCCTCACGGCAGACGACAACCTGCGGACCGCCGCCGATCTGCTCGGGCGGGTCGCACGCGGAGCAGCCGTCGACGGTCGTCCCCTGTTCGCCGCGCTGTCGGCGATGCCGTGGCCTGACGAGCCGGTGGCCGCGCTCTGGCATGCGGCGACACTGTTGCGTGAACAACGAGGTGACGCCCACGTTGCGGCCCTCGTGGCCGCCGGCATCACCGGCCGCGAAAGCAACGTGCTGCATGTCGCGGCGGGACGGACCACGAAGGACAAGGTCGTGTCCACCCGCGACTACGACGACGCCGAGTGGGCGGCGGTGACGGCGCGGCTGGCGGCACGGGGCTTGGTGACGGACGACGGCTCGTTGACGGACGCGGGACGCGAGCTCAAGGACGACGTCGAGTACCGCACCGACGCGGCCGCGTTGCCGACGCTCGACGTGCTGAGCGACGATGAGGTCGAGACCCTGTTCCGGGCGCTCACCCCGATCGCTCGACAGGTGGTCGCCGGTGGCGATTTACCGGCGATCACACCGATGGCGTTGCAGCACAGCGACCTTGACGATCCCGGTGCGAACCTCGGCTAGGCGGCCAGGGCGCCGCGCTTGCGCAGCAGCGGGAGCACACCTTCGGCGAACCAGTAGGCCTCTTCGAGGTGCGGGTAGCCGGAGAGGATGAACTCGTCGAATCCGAGGTCGTGGTACTCGGAGATCAGCGACGCCACCTCCTCATGGCTGCCGACCAGGGCGGTCCCGGCGCCCCCCCGCACCAGGCCGACACCGGCCCAGAGGTTCGGATAGACCTCGAGGTGGTCGAGCCGTCCGCCGTGCAGCGCCGTCATCCGTCGTTGTCCTTCGGATTCGGAATTGGCATGCAGTGCGGTGGCTTTGGCGATCTGTTCGGGCGTCAACTCGGCCAGCAGGGAGTTGGCGACGGCCCAGGCGGCTTCAGAGGTGTCGCGGGTGATGGTGTGCAGCCGGATGCCGAACCGCAGGCTGCGCCCGCGAGCCTTGGCCAGTTCACGCACTTGCGCGATCTTGGCTGCCGCTGCGGCTGGTGGTTCGCCCCACGTCAGGTAGACGTCGACGTGCTCTGCCGCGATGGGTAGCGCGGCTGGCGACGAGCCACCGAAATACAACTGCGGCAACGGGTTCGGCGGCTCGGACACCCGGGCATCGGTGACGGAGTAGTGCCTCCCGCGGTAGTCGACGGGCCCGCCGCGCCACACGTCGCGCACTATCTCGAGGAATTCACCGGTGCGTTCATAGCGCTGGTCGTGGCTGAGCCAGTCGCCGAACCGGCGCTGCTCGACATCGTCGCCGCCACTCACGATGTTGAGCAGCAGGCGGCCCTCTGAGAATCGCTGGAAAGTCGCCGCCTGCTGGGCGGCCAAGGTGGGCGGCACCAAGCCGGGACGGAAAGCGACCAGGAACTTGAGCCTTTCGGTCTGCTCCAGCAGGGCGGCTGACGTCAACCAGGCGTCCTCACACCAGGTTCCGGTCGGCGTCAGGACCCCTTCGAACCCGAGATGGTCGGCCGCACGGGCCACTTCACTGAGATAGCGCAGGCTGGGCTTGCGGTAACCCGCCGGAACCGTGTGGTGCGACGAGGCGTGTGACGCGCCGACGATCGAGCGGCTGTCTCCGTTGGTCGGCAGAAACCAGAAGAACTTGGCGGACAAGACAATCCTCCTATTTTGCGGCGGTCCAGAACTGCGACAATTGATCGCCGAACCGGTTGTCGACGAATTGCGAGAAGGTGGGTTTGTGCTCGATCTGTCCCGCCTGCGCGAACGCGTCGGCGAGTTGCTGCTCCGATGCGATCACGGCATCGTTGATGGGGATGGCCAGTCGCAGGCTTCGTGACTGCGCGGCGCGGGCTACCTGCGGATCGATTCCGATTGCGGCAGCGTACTTTTGGTACCACAGGTCAGGGTGGTCCTTGGCCCAGCTGGAGGCCCGGGCAATCCGTTGCACGAAGTCGGCCAGTGCGCTGTGGCGTTTGGCGTCCTGCAGCGCGGCCACCGAGGCGATGCCGAATCCGTAGCCGTTGGTGACATTTTCGGCGGTGACCACCGTGCGCACCTTGAGCTGGTTCTGGGCCAGGGCCGTGTACGGATCCCAGATGGCCCAGGCGTCGGCCTGCCTCTGACTCAGGGCGGTGAAGGCGTCGGCCGGCTGCAGGAACACCAGCTGGATGTCCTTGACCGTCAGGCCGGCCTTCTGCAGCTGGAGCAGGAGATGACCGTGTGCCGAGCTTCCCTTGCCGACGACGACCTTCTTCCCGCGAAGGTCGGCCACGGAATGAACCGCTGAACCGGTGGGGGTGAGGATTTGGTCGCCGGCGGCACTGTTCGAATAGGCCGATACGACGCGGATTTTCGCACCCGCTGCGGCGCCGAAGATGGGCGGCGTGTTCCCGGTGACAGCGAAGTCGATCTTGCCCGCGGTGGCCGCTTCCACCTGGGGTGGCCCGGAGGTGAACGTCGAGAACTGCACCTTGTAGGGCACGTTGTCGAGTTCCCCGGCCGCCCGGAGCAACGACTCGGTGCCACCCTTCTGATCGCCCACCTGCAATGTCAGGCCACTCAGGTCCGCTGTCGGAACTGTCTGGGGCACAGCCACTTCACTCTTGGTATCGCGGCTGGAAACGCAGGCGCTGAGCAGTGCGCCGGCGGCCAGAATGGATACCAGTCGTGCTAGCCGTGAACGCGTCACAGTCTTCTCCTGTCAGACGCCGAGCTGTGCGAGCAGCTCGGCGCGGTAGTCGTCGGTGTTTCGGTCGCGCAGGCCGTGGGGTTGGCGCGGGTTCTCGATCGGCAGCGTGTGCGCCACCCGCCCGTGCTCGAGCACGACGATGGTGTCGGCCAGTGCGATGGCTTCGTCCACGTCGTGCGTGACCAGGAGTACCCCGAAGTTGTGCTGGTGCCAGAGGTTCAGCAGGAGGCGGTGCATCGAGAGCCGGGTCAGGGCGTCGAGGGCGCCGAATGGCTCGTCGAGCAGCAGTAGTTGCGGTTCTGCCACCAGCGCGCGGGCCAGGGATACCCGTTGCGCCTGCCCGCCTGACAGGGTCAGCGGCCAGGCCTGCGCCTTGTCGGCCAGGCCTACCTCTGCGAGGGCCTGGTCGGCTCGGGAAAGCGCTTCGGCGCGGGACAATTTGGTGCGGGCCAGGCCGTAGCGGACGTTGTCCCGAACGGAGCGCCACGGGAACAGCCGTGGCTCCTGGAACGCGACGGCCGGCGCGCCCTGGACTTCCCGCCGGCCCTGGAAATCACCGGCGAGGCCCGAAAGTACACGCAGTATCGTAGATTTGCCCGAACCACTGCGCCCGACCAGCGCGACGATCTCGCCTCGTTTCACCCGGAGGGTGACGTCGTCGAGCACCCGGTTGCCGCCGTACCACTTGGACACCGAGCGCAACTCTCCCGCGGGCGGCTCGGCCACGGCAGGCACCTCGGTGGCCGCTTCGTAAAGCGTTGTCATGGTCTGCCTTTCAGACTCGATAGCGCAAGGCACGGCGCTCCAGAATCCGCACCAGCGCGTCGGTGATGATGCCGAGCAGCGCGTACACGACGAGACCGAAGATGATCACGTCGATGCGGAGGAAGTCGCGCGCATTGTTGATGAGATAGCCGACGCCCGAGTCGGCGTTGATCTGTTCAGCGACGATGAGGGTGAGCCACGAGATGGCCAGCGATTGCCGCAGCCCGACGAGGACCTGGGGTGCGGCGCTGGGGATGACGACGGTCCGCAGCCGTTGCAGTGGTGAAAAGCCCAGTACTGCGGCGGTTTCGAACAGCTTGGGGTCGACCTGGCGGATCGCCGATGAGGTATTGAGGTACAGCGGGAAGGCCGCACCCAACGCGACCATGAGCACCTTGGGCAGCTCGCCGATGCCGAACCAGACGATGAACAGCGGGATCAAGCCGAGGTGGGGCAGCGCCCGGATCATCTGCATCGTCGGATCGACCGTGGCGTCGGCCCACTTCGAGAAGCCAACGAGGGCGCCGAGGGCCGCGCCGATGACTCCGCCGAGGAGGAGGCCTTCGGCTGCGCGGATGCCGGAAATGCGCAGTGCTTCGGCGAGCTGACCGTTTCCGATCAGCTCGATGCCGGCCTCCGCGATGGTCTGGGGCGCCGGAAGGATCTCTGGATCGATGAGGCCCCACGCACTGCCGGCCTGCCAGAGGATGAGCACCGCCAGCGGTGACAGCCAGCGGATGATTTCCCAGCGCCGGGCATGGACGCGGCTGCGCCAGGAAACCGCCTGCACCGCTGCAGGTTCGGTACCGGTGGCCGCCGGGGCGACAGGGGGCGCCGGGACCTCGCGGGTGGTCATCACGCTCCTCACGTCGTCGGCTATCGGTCAGGCGCGCACGCCATGACACCGAACGTAGGAGCCCGTCGACCGATGGTGAAGGGTTAACGTCGCGCTGATTTGGTCGGTAATGCCGGCCGCGCGGGCGGATGTCCAGACGATCGCGCATGAATCTCAGACGAAAGCGCATTGATCGTCGCGTTTGGTGACTCTACGTTTTGAGCTATGAAGACAGCATTGATCACGGGTTGTTCGTCGGGCTACGGGCTGGAGATCGCTCGTCACTTCCACGCGCAAGGCTGGAATATCGTCGCGACAATGAGAACACCACGGCCCGAACTACTTCCGGACTCGGACCGTGTCCGGGTACTGGCGCTCGACGTGACGGATCCGCAGAGCATCGCCGATGTCATCGCGGCCGCCGGCCCGATCGACGTGCTGGTCAACAACGCCGGCGTCGGGGTGGTGGGCGCGTTCGAGGCCACCTCGATGGCGACGATTCGGGAGGTGTTCGAGACCAACACTTTTGGGGTCATGGCCATGACGCAGGCAGTGGTCCCGCAGTTCCGTGAACGACGTTCCGGCACTGTCGTAAACGTGACGTCCAGCGCGACCTTGGCGCCGATGCCGCTGGCCGCTGCGTACACCGCGAGCAAGTCGGCGATCGAAGGGTTCACCGGCTCGCTGGCACTTGAGCTCGACTTCTTCGGTGTGGCCGCCAAACTCGTCGAGCCGGGTTACGGACCGGGCACCAACTTCGCCGCCAACGGCGCCTCCCGAATGGATGGTCTGCTGCCGCAGGAGTACCTGGACTTCGCGGCTCCGGTCATGGCCGGGTTCGGGAATGTCGACGTGTTCACGACGGCTTCCGACGTCGCCGAGGTCGTCTACGAGGCCGCGACGGACACATCCGGCCTGTTGCGGTTCGCGGCGGGTCCGGATGCGCTGGCCCTCGTCGCCGTGCAGCGCGAATAGACACGTACTCGCCGGGTCGCAGGTACCGTGTCGAAATGGCAACGGACCCGCTCGATTTCGTCGTCGCGCTGTTGCAGTCCCGGGCAGTGCGGTCCAAAATTGTGGCCGGTGGCGGTCAGTGGAGCGTTCGCAAGCCGCAGTACACCGACCCATCCTTCTGCGTGATGCTCGAAGGCGTGTGCTGGTTCCTGCCGGCGGAGGGCGACGCGATCGAACTGCGCGGCGGTGACTTTCTGCTCCTGCCAGAGACGCCGAGCTTCGTATTGGCGAGCGATCCGGCTCTGCCGCCTATGGACGTGCCGATCGATGCCGAAGGTGACGCCGCCTACGGCGACAGCGCTCCGACGATGCGGATGTTGGGTGGGTACTTCCAGTTCGATCGCGCGAACGCAGAACTCGTTGCCCGGCTGTTGCCACCGGCGATTCTGATTCGACGCGGCGAACCCGGTGCCTCCCGTCTCGGCCGCATCGTCGAACTGATCGCCGAGGAAGCCGGCGAGCACAACCGATGCCGGGACCACATCCTCGAGCGCCTGGTCGAGGTGTTGCTCATCGAGGCGTGGCGGTTCGAGACCGAGCACGCGTCGGTGGAGCAGGGATTGCTTGGGGGACTGGCGGATCCGGCGTTGTCCGGGGTGCTCCGGGCATTGCACGCCGACCTGGCCGGGCCGTGGACGGTCGAGAAGCTGGCGCGCACCGCGGCGATGTCGCGGGCCGTCTTCGCCGAGCGGTTCGCCCGTATCGTCGGCATCCCACCGATGCAGTACCTCACCGAATGGCGGGTCGCGCGTGCAAAGGAGCTGCTACTGGGCGAGCGGCCCGCGCTCTCGGCGGTGGCCGGCAAGGTGGGCTACAGCTCGGCGAGCGCCTTCAGCGCGGCGTTCACGCGAGTGGTCGGTTGCTCGCCGGCCGAGTTCGCCAAACGCGGCGATCGCGGCGCGAGGTGGCCGTGAAAGCCCTTCAGAGCCGGAACATTTCGCGTGCCATGGCCGCCTCCTCGAACGACGCCTCGCGCCGCGGCGGGTAGTAGTCGGCCCGATGCTCGGGCCAATGGGTGCGGCTCTGAATCCAGGTGCCGGTGCCGGTGACCGCGTCGGCGAACTGCTGGGCGCTGTGGCGCAGCCAATCCCGCAGCATCTCTGCGGGGGTCGGAACGTGTGCGTGTGTCATGTCATCGACGCTACGAATCCGCCGGGCTGCAGACATCGAGCCGAGGGCTGATCTTGATGTCCGACCACGGTAGGGCGCAGCGGGCGACTGCGGGCGGACGTCCCCGTTGAGCTTGCGCCCACGGCGCAATTGTTCGAGTGCGGTGCGCCCTCAGTTCAGGGTCAACGGGTTATGGGTCCGACGAAATCGTCCAGCGCCGACTCGATTTCGTGCGCCAGCCGCTGCGGGGCGTCGGTGTTTCCGGTGATCAGGTCGCGCAGCGCGCGGTGGAAGAGCCCGTCTGCCGTCGCATAGACGATGGCCGGCGAGACGGTGACTGCGGACTCGGTGAGTTCGGCGTAGGCGATGACCGCCTTCCACGCGAGCCCGGCAAGGCTGTCGTCGATCTCGTTGATGCTCACGGCGAAGCGATCGTCGAAGAGTGCTTGGGTGCGCAGGTCGTACCAGAGTCGGTGCATCACGGCCGACTCGCGCAGTGAGTTGCTCAGCGCGCCACTGATGCGGCTCTTGAGCTCCGGCCCGGAACTGCCGTCGATGACGATCGCGTTGTAGCGGTCGACGAAGTGGTCCTTGTACTGCCGCACGCAACACATGACGAGGTCGTCTTTGTCGTCGAAGTAGTAGTGCAAGACGCCGAGCGATATCTCGCAATGCTGGGCGAGCTCGCGCATGCTGGCCCGCGCGAAGCCGAGTTCAGCAAGCCCGCTGGTGGCCTGGGCGGCCAGCGCCTGGCGCCGTGCAGCGAACTTTTTTCCGCGCGCGCCCGAGAGTCGGCCTGCAATGCGGCTCGAAGCGGTATCCACAGGGCTCCAGTGGCGGATGAGGTGTCAGTGAACTGGCGGGAAACTCTAAATATATTCATTGATCAGGCACTTCTGCCGTCGGCGACGAAGTTTGGACGATCGTCTTGAAATGGCCGCAAAGAGTGGCGTAGATCACTATCATGCTCCGCGGGTGCTCGAAATTCAACGGAAATGGTGCCGATGAGCGAACAAGAAGCCACCGCGGAGTCTGCTGCGGATGACAGGTTGGCGTGGTTGCGAAAATCGGTGGCGGAGGGGCAATCGGGAGCGGTCGACTCGGCGTGGAGCTGGATCGTCGAGCTGTCCACGTTGGCCGACAACGACGCCGACTCCGCCGAAGCTCAGCTCAACGAGCTTTTCCGGCTGGGTACGCCGCCGGTCGAGCTGGATGGCCCGACGGAGGGCATCCTCGTCATGACGACGACCAACCCGGCGCTGGACACGGTGACCCGGGCCGTCACGGCTCTGTGGATGCCCTGGCAGGGCAAACGCTTCGACGCGGACAGCGGCACCGGCGACAACCGGCTGACCCGTAGCACCGGACTGGTCGGCAAATTGTTGTGGCCGCTGTACTCGATGCGTGACGCCGAATCGGGCAAACTCGCTTTCGATTTCGCCACGTACGTCGAAGCCGGCAAGGACGACCCCGACCGCCAGGTGATGGTCATCGATTACGCCAATGTGGAATCCAATCCGCGCCTGGTGATCCGCAGCATCCGCGACGAGTTGGTGGAGCTGGTACCCGGCGTGTACCTCGGCAAGATTTTGTTCAACACCGGCTCCGACCGGTTCAGCAAGATTGGATATTTCGCGCTGCGCACACCTCGCTGACGGACCTCAGATCACCCGAAACCACCGCAAACTTA
>Ga0265327_10000994_pt1 | contig 40236 bp, 64 predicted proteins | sample 41621metaG_FD_202089 | JGI IMG/M metagenome (GOLD analysis project Ga0265327, IMG submission 202089) | Rhizosphere microbial communities from Carex aquatilis grown in University of Washington, Seatle, WA, United States - 4-16-21 metaG | ecosystem: Host-associated > Plants > Roots > Rhizosphere... | reverse complement strand
CAGGCGAGGGACCCCGAAGACCCTGCGCCTGTATCGACCGAGGACTGGGACGACCCGCATGTGGTGACCCCGCACAGCGTGACGGCAGACGACCTCGAGCCGGGCCTGCTCGACGGCATCACGGGTCCGCCTGGTCCGGTCGGGATGACCTGGCAGGGCGAGTGGCAGGCCGGCGTGTCCTACGCGCTGAACGACGTCGTGAGACAGGACGGCACCAGCTTCATCTGCATCCTAGGCTGCACGGGGCAGCAGCCTCCGAACGGTAGCTATTGGGACTCGCTCGCCGAGCGCGGCGCGTCCTGGTGGCACGGCGAGGGCACGCCAGCCTTGGTCGTCGGGGCGTCTCCCGGCGACTACTACCTCGACGACCTCACCGGCGTCGTGTATCAGCTCGTCTAGGAGGACACCATGGCGTGGGCACAGACAGCAAACATCAAGGGACCGCAGGGCAACCAGGGCGCGGCCGGCTCGAACGGCGCACAGGGCGCGCAAGGAGCGGCCGGGAGCAACGGCAGCCAGGGCGCGCAAGGGGCCGCGGGTAGCAACGGCAGCCAAGGCGCCCAGGGCGCTGCCGGAAGCAACGGCAGCAACGGCAGCCAAGGCGCCCAGGGCGCCACGGGCACCCGCGGAGCCACCTGGTACAGCGGCGCGGGCGCACCGGGCAGCATCGGTGGCCAGGCCGTGGGCGACTACTACCTCGACACCAGCACGGGCGACGTCTACAAGCTGAGCTGAGCCATGGCCTGGGGCGTGACGGCCAACATCAAGGGCGCCCAAGGTGCTCCTGGCGCGCAGGGCAGCCCTGGCGCGCAGGGCAGCCCTGGTAGCCAGGGAAACCAGGGCAACGCTGGACCCGCACCGTCGGGCACTGGTCTGGTCAAGGTGTCGGGCGGCGTGCTACAGGCGGCAGCCCTGCTTGTCGATGCCGACGTGGCGAGCGCCGCGGCCATCGGCCTCAATAAACTCCTGTGGGACCGCAAGCAGGGGTTCTTTGATACGCACGACTTCCTCCTTCCCGCCGCGGCCTACGCGCAGGCGGCCTCAATCATCGACCCGTTCTACAATGCCGCCATCGGCACAACCGGGAGCTTCGCGGGGCAGGCGCCTATCGTGGACAGACCGGGAGTCATGCGCTGCACGAGCGCGGCGAGCGCGAACAGCGGCTGGAGCTTCTACCAGCAAATCCTGTCCTACATCGTCGGCGGTGGCGAGGACGGCACGCTGGTATGTGCCTTCCCGACGCTAAACTCAGCCTTCACCTTCCGCTTCGGGTTCGCGGACTCCTTCGGCACGACGACGCCTAGCAACGGCGTATACATCGCCTGCACGAACACCACGCTCCAGGGGCAGGCCAAGATGGGCGGCGTCAACCAGAGCACCGGCAGCACCTACACCATATCCGCGGCGACGTGGTACGTGCTGCGCTGCCAGCTCAACGCGGCCAAGACCGTCGCCACCTTCACCGTGTACAACCTCGCGGGCAGCGTGCTGTGGAGCGATACCGTGACCAACGACATCCCGACTGCGGGCGTGGGCTTCGGATTCGCGGTCTACAGCACAGGCTCGAGCGCGGTCGCGCTCATAGATGCCGACTTCGTCTCGCTCAACATCAACCGGGCGCTGGCGCGGTGAGGTACAGCGTCTTCACACCAACGCACGACACGCGGCACCTGGGCCTCGTCTACGACAGCCTGCTGGCGCAGACCGACCAGGATTGGGAGTGGCTGATTGTGCCGAACGGCGCCGTCTGCCTGCCCAGCTTGCCGGACCCTCGCGTCCGCATCCTGCCGCGGCAGCCGGCCGGGAACGTCGGCGCGCTCAAGGCTTATGCCTGCTCTCGGGCGCGCGGCGAGTGGCTGGTCGAGCTTGACCACGACGACGAGCTGCTGCCCACGGCGCTCGAGCGCATCGGCGCCAGCACGGCCGACTTCGCCTACTCGAACGCGGTCCTGGTCAACGATGAATGGGACCCCGTGCTGTGGCGACCGGACTGTGGCTGGGAGTGGCGTCCTGTGGAGGTCCACGGACATCAGGTCGTGGAGACCGTGGCGCCCGAGCCGCTGCCGAGCAACCTCTCTCGCATCTGGTTCGCACCGGACCACCTGCGCGCCTGGCGCCGCGAGTTCTACGAGCGCCTTGGCGGCCACGACACGAGCATGGAGCTGGGCGACGACCACGAGCTTGTGTGCCGCAGCGCGCTCGAGGGCACGGTCGAGCACATCGACGAGCCGCTCTACGTCTACCACGTCCACGGCGGCAACACCTGGTTGGCGAACGCCGAGCGCATCGAGCGCATCATGTGGAAGACCCACGGGCGCTATTTCCTGCCGCTGGCCGAGCGCTGGGCACGGGAGAGTGCCCTGGGCATGATGGACCTGGGCGGCGCGCTGGATGCGCCGGACGGCTACGTCACGGTCGACCGGCAGAACGCCGACATCGTCTGCGACCTGAACGAGGACTGGCCGCTGGGCACCGGCACCGTGGGAATCCTGCGGGCGCACGACGTGCTTGAGCACCTGCGCGACCCCATCCATGCCATGAACGAAGCTTGGCGGGTCCTGGCGCACGGCGGCGTCTTCGACATCCTCGTGCCCAGCACGGACGGGCAGGGCGCCTGGTGCGACCCGACCCATGTGAGCTTCTGGAACAAGCGCAGCTTCACCTACTACACCCAGGCCGGCATGCGCCGCTACCTCGAGCCTGAGTGCCATTGCCAGTTCCAGGTCGTGCAGCTCGAGGACGTCATGATGTGGGAAGGCGTGCCTTACGTGCAGGCGCAGCTCCTGGCGCTGCACGACGGGCCGCGCTTCCACGGCGTGGTGGAGTGGTGAGCGCCGGGTTCCAGAAAGCTGGGTTCCAGAGGGCCGGGTTCCAGGTCGGGACCTGGGGCCTCATCTGGGGCGCGGTGAGCAGGCGCTGGCGCTTCACGGTCGCCGAGCTGAGCTGGGCCATCATGGCCGCCGGCCGGGCCTGGACGCCAGTGCCTGCCGAGCGCGCCTGGAAGAGCGAGGACATGGATGAAGGGCGCTGGCGGCAAACGCCAGAGGCCGGCTGGGAGGAGACCCCATGGAAGTGACCATGCAGTATGGCACGCGAGAGTTCTACCGCGTGAAGGTCGAGCGCACCGACCGGCCGAGCTACGACCCCACGGGCGACCTGGTGCAGTTCGCCTTCCTGCCGCGGGGCTCCGCCTGGTCTGAGGACCTCTGGGGCGCCGGCACCTGGGACACGGTCGATGGCATCCACTATGCGCTGGGCCTGGTCGGGACCACGCCGCCCGACGACTACGCCGGTGACCTGTTCGACCTGCCGGCCGGCTCGTACTCCGTCTTCACGCGCATCATCGACGACCCCGAGAACCCCAAGGACCTAGTCGGAACGCTCCGACTCAAGGAAGCGCCTTCTGGGCGCTGAGGGGCCGCGGCGGCCCACCGACCCCACAGGCGCCTGAAATCGCCCCACAGGCGCCTTCGTGGGCCGCCGCGAGCCTCTCGTGATATGGTCGCCGGGTACAGGCGGCGCTGGCACGGGTAGCTGGCGTGCGCGAACGAACACAGGAGGCGCTCATGCGCCGCACCGTGCTCCTGATGGCCATCGCCATCGCCCTCCTCTTCCCGGCCGCCGCGCAGGCGCAGCACCTGCCCGCGCATCTGAAGGCCAGCCACTGTTCGACGCTGAAGCTGCTTCACGGCGTGGCGCGGGACCGGCACTATCTCGAGGACCTCTGCGGGAAGAACCACGCGCTCTACCGACGCATGTACCGCACCGTGTGGGGCGAGAGCCGCTGGCATCCGCACGAGGTCAACAGCTCAGACCATGCCGGGTATGCGCAGTTCGCCGCCGGCTGGGCGAACGGCCGCAACGTCGGGCGCTGGGTCTGGAACAGGCTGAACGGCGTCTTGAACCTGCGCTTCTTCTACTACTTCGTGACGCATCCCAGGCTCACCGGAGGCTGGGCGAACTGGGCCGGCCATTGACATCCGCGGACATCGCCCGACAATAGAGGACAAGCTACCGGAGGGAGGCGTGCCGTGAACGGACTGCTCGCCAATCAGATGTTCAGGCTGGGCCGGCTCGCCGGCGACCTCGAGGCCGAGGGGCGCAGGCTCGCCGCCGAGCGCATCGACGCCATGGCTATCGAACTGGCCGCTGCGCGCGACGATGGCAGCCAGGTCCTGGCGCTCGAGCGCCTGCACCAGCTCGCCGAGCAGCTCGCCAACGAGACCCTGCTCGACATCTGGTGTTCCCTCACGCAGACTCCAGTACCGGCCTGACCCCAAGCAGGTCGTAGGCGCCCGCTGGTCCCACCACCGGCGGGCGCCGCTGTCTTCCGAATCCCACAACATCGCAGATACCGCTTTACTCTGCCCGACACCTGCCGATAATGGGACCAGAAGGAGCAAACGACCAGGAGGGCATCCGATGAACCATCACATCCAGCAGCTCGAGACCACCGCCAGCATCGCCCGCAGCAGGGTGAACGCGCAGACCGCCAAGACCCCGCTCCGCTACAAGGTCGCCGCGCAGGACAAGCTCAACCACGCCGAGGAGCGCCTCTCCCGCGCTCGCCGCGACCTGGCCGCCTTCGAGACCGGCCTGCTCATCGGCTACCACGAGGCCTTCGCCGAGGGCCTGGGCGACGACAGCGCCGACGACGCGGTCAGCGGCTGGGCGCTCGTCGCCGCGCCGGCCTTCATGACCATCGGCGAGCTGCGCGAGGCCAAGGGCGAGGCGCTGGCGCAGGCGCTCCGCGACATCCACGGCGAGGACTGAACCCAGCGACCAGGAGGCTGCCTCGCGCCGGCCGGCGCTTGAGGCAGTGACGGCATCGAATGAAAGGGCATCCCATGAAGGTAACCATCTATCTGCACGAGTACGAGGTCCGGCTCCTCGAGGAGCGGCGGCGCATCGGCGCGAAGCCGCACCTGGAGGTCACGCCGGAGGAGAAGAAGACCTACGAGCGCGCTGGGTACTGCCTGGCCGAGGCCGCGGTCGCCGGCTACCTGCGGAAGACCAAGCGCTGAGCGAACCTGATACGAGGCCTGGGCGCCGGCTGGCGCTTGGCCTCGTGCAAGGGCAGGTGTCCGAATCCGACAACATGCTCGACAGGCCTTTACTCCGGCCGACACCTGCCGATAATGGGACCACGGCATCCACTACCAAGGAGACACCATGACACGCAGGACCGCCAATCTCACCAGCAAGTCCAGCCTCTCTGCAATCGAATCTGCGCTCGCCGAACGCAAGGCCGACTACTGCCCGCCGGCCGAGTACTTCGAGGGCCTCAGCGACGAGGGCCTCATCAGCGTCATGGACGCCTTCATCGACAACATCCGCGGCGAGAAGGCCGCCGCCGAGTACGGCAAGCGCCAGGCGAAGAAGACCCTGGTCAACGCCGCGACCCTGCTCCTCGAGGACATCACCAAGGGCGACCTGGTCAGCGCCGCCTGGGCCGCCAGCCGCATCAGCGACCTCATCACCGACGAGAAGACCCTGGCCGCCTACGGCAAGCGCCTCGAGGGCGACTTCCGCACCGGCCAGCGCCTGGTCGACATCGCCCAGGGCGACCCCGCCGAGCATCAAGACGACGACGAGCCAATCATCGACCCCTTCTCCTGCGAGCACTGACCGACCGACATACGACCGCCACGGCCCGGCAGGGCCTTTGGCGGTGCAAGGGCATCCACCACCGAGGAGGAACCATGAGCGAGCAGACCAAGCCAAACGCGGCGCTGCCGCCCGACCGCATGCACCTGGTCGCGTACCAGCACCTGGAGCGCATCGTGCGCTACGACGACGAGGTCGAGGTCATCCTGGGCCAGGGCGCCGAGTGCAAGGGCGACTGCCACGGCACGCTGAGCATCAGCCTGACCGACGCCGGCGCCGAGCGCCTGGCCTCGCAGCTCATCAGGGCGCTCAGCACGACCGCCGGGAGCCAGTCATGAAGAAGCTCACCGCCGCCGAGAAGCCACTGCTGGGCCGCTGCCCACGCTGCGCGCACGCCGCCGACTGCCAGCCGCGCCGCAGCCTGCCGACCATCGACAGCCTGATGCGCCTCGAGGAAGAGCGCGGCGGCTGCTACACGCCGGCCGGGAACTTCGTCGAGCCTGACGGCCACGACGAGTACGGCTGCCCGAGCTGGATGCTCATCCTCGTAGGCTAGGAGGGCCACAGAGCCGCACAGGGGCGCCCACGGGGCGCCTTTGGCGGTGACAGGTACAACCAGCCCAGGAGGGCATCATGGGTAACACGCGCGACGTCTTGAACCTAGCGGGACGCATCATCGCTGTCGCCAGCGTCCTGGCGGCCGGCGCCTTCGGCTTCATGGCCTGCGGCGCCTGCAACGGGACCTACGCCAGCGACGCGAAGACCACGCTGCTGGCGTGGCTGCTGAGCGTTGCCATGCTGGGCGTCCTGGCCGGCGCCATCCTCATCGGAGTGACACGGCGATGAGCGACGACCTCGAGGTCAGCACAAGCACCTGCGGCGTCTGCCGCGGCGCCGGCACGGTCAGGGGCGAGGGCGGCGAGGCCGCACCGTGCCCCTACTGCCGGCCGGAGGCGTCGCGCCGGCACCTGGACGACTACGACCCCGCCGAGGACTCCGACAGCGAGCTGGTGGGCAACCCGCTAGAGGAGGAGGACCTGCGCGGCGAGGAGGTCACCTTCACAATGGCCTGGGACGACAGCCTCAACGAGAAGCGCCAGCGCGAGCTGCAGGCGACCTACGACGTGGCGTTCGTGCTGGGCCTCGAGGCCATGAGCGACGAGGCGCTGGCGACCCTGCTGACGCACGCGAAGGAAGGCCACACCCGCGAGCTGGCGCAGGCCGAGCAGGACACCAGGGCCGTGGAGCGCGCCGCCATCGACGCGCAGCGCTACCTGGATGCCCACGAGGGCGGCTGGGCGCCGCCGAACGTGGAGCTTCCCGAGTAGCTTCCGAATCCCACAACATCGCAGACAGGGCTTTACTCTGCACGACAGCAGCCGATAATGGCTGGTGCAAGGGCATCCACTACCGAGGAGCACACCATGGCCATCATCACCTACACCATCAAGACCACCAGCGGCGAGACCTACGAAGCGACCCGCAAGGCGCGGCCGGCCAGCAACGGCGGCGCCGCGGCCTGGGCACACATCCTCGAGGCGCCGCTCGACTACGGCGTCAACATCGAGGCCATCTACGAGGGCAAGCCGAACGACCGCGTCGAGCCGGTCTACGAGACCACCGGCCACCGCGAGGCGCGCGAGGCGCGCAACGAGGAGCGCAGCCGCCAGGGCGCCATCGAGTCCACGCTCTACCAGGTCCCGGTCGACCTCGACGACCTCAAGCGCGACATGAGAAACCACATCAACACGGTCGAGTACCAGCTCGCCAGCCTGAAGCGCAGCCTCGAGGGCCTCGAGAGCCTCGACTTCATCGACGCCAAGCACACCCAGCAGGTCACCTACCGCGCCACCGAGTTCATCGGCGCCAGCCACCACTACAGTAACAGCCACCTGGAGAGCATCACCCGCGACCTGGCCGCCTTCACCTTCAGCGCCGCGATGAGCCAGGCCGCCATCGACAGCCTGGTCGCCGCCGACCTGGCCGCCAACGGACCCTGCTGCGACGAGCCTTACTACGCGCTCAAGCCGGGCAAGCGCTACAGCGCCGCCGAGGTCACCTGCGCACACTGCGGCCACCACGCCGAGAGCCTGCTCGACTGACGACCATCCACGCATACGAGCCTGGGCGCCGGCTGGCGCCTTCGCTCGTGACAGCACCAACCAGAGGAGGAGCGATGCACGAAACCGAGACCACCAGGGGCGAGCTGCTCGACATCATCAACGTGATAGCAGGGCAGACCGTGCGCGAAGGCGACGTGCTGCTCGCGCAGGCCATCGCCGAGGTGTTGCCGGCTTACAAGGTCGCCGCGCTCAACGACGAGCTGGAGCACCGCGGCGAGCCGACGAGAGTGGAGGACTGACATGCTCGACGACATCAGCCCGACCGACAACGGCGCCGAGGACCTGGAGCGCGAGTTCGAGGAGACCCGCATCGCCATGCACGCCGGCCCGCCGGCGCCGCGCACCGAGGAGCAGCGCGAGTACATGCGCGCCATCTATGCCGACCGCGCCGCGGAGAGGGCCGGCCTGGGGCCACAGAATACCGCCAGCGCCGTCGCGGAGCGCCAGGCGAGCAACCAGCCGCCTGCGGCCTCTGAATCGCCACAGCGCGAATTCACGGTGGAGGAGGCAGCCGAGCGCGCAGGATGCAACATCGAGACCGTGCGCCGGCACATCAAGGCCGGCACGCTGAAGGCACACCGGGTCGGCGGCCACACCCGCCAGCGGCACGCCTACGCCATCGACGCGGCCGACCTGGATGCCTGGCTGTGAGCCGCATGACCGCCGCCGAGTATCTGAACGCCTGCCAGCAGGCCGGCACCGCCAGCGGCGCCGCCGGCGTCCAGCTCGACCGCTGGCTGGCGGCGCGCCAGGCCGATGCGCTGGACCGCATCGCCGCGGCGCTTGAGAAGAGCAGCCTGGAGGCCGAGGTCCGCTATGGCAACGAGCGCCAGGCATGACAAAGGGAGCCGCCCGGCCACTCCCATGGACAGTTCGCGGCTCCCTCGCCAGCGACGTTTCCGAGTCGTCGCGGTCGAGGAGTATACTCGCCCCGTGGTCTTCTTGGCCACTGGATGCCCTCGCGGCCGGCCGGGATTCTCCCGCGCCGGCCGCGACCATATCTGGAGGGAGCGCATGAGCAACACGGTGAAGGTAGTCCTGGCAATCCTGGGCAAGACGTTCGTCGCCGGCGCCATCGGCGCGGTCGTCAGTCTCCAGGCCAGCGGCCAGCTCGTGGCCGACTGGAAGACGGTCGGCTGGGCCGCGCTCGCTGGCGGCGTGGTCGCGGTGCTCAGCGTCATCGAGCAGTGGTTCGACAAGAGCCAGCCGGCGTTCGGCCGGCACAAGTAGGAACCTGGAGGGGCATCCATGAGCCTGTACGAAGACTTCATGCGGGACGCAGAGCAGAGCGCGAAGCAGTGGCAGGCGCGGCGGGACCTGGCTCACGAGCGGGAGCGCCAGCGCCGGCAACGCAACCGGGACGCCTTCACGGCTATCATCGGATGGCTGCTGTTCTTCGCGCTCTGCGGCGTCCTCATCATCTTGGCGACGACCTTGCAGGCGGGCCACTGACCTGCTAGGGTTCGGGCGCTGCATCCTATCGCAGCGTATTATCCAGCACGGCACAGCACAGGAGGGCATCCATGGCTACAGAAAAGACCAACCCCAAGGCACCGCCCGAAGAGGCGACCGCCTATCCCGAGGCGTCCAGCCTCACCATCGCGCAACGCATCTGCCGCGTCATCATCGACGCCGACCGCGTCGTGAAGCGTGGGCAGACCAAGTTCGGCGAGCAGTACTCGTATGCGCGCATCGACGACGTGATGGCCGCGCTGCGCGAGCCGATGGCCAGGCATGGCCTGGTGCTGCACTGGAGTATGGCGCACCGCGAGGTCAGCGAATACGGGCCAACGAAGAACGGCGTGATGCAGTGGCGCCACACGGTGCTGGTGGACTTCGCGCTCAAGAACGCCGACCTGGGCGACGAGGAGCCGTGGAAGACCACACTCGAGGGCGACGCCATCGACACCGGCGACAAGGGTATGGGCAAGGCGCTCAGCTACGCCTTCAAGAACTACCTGCTCAAGACCTTCCTGCTGCCGAGCGGCGACGAGGCCGACAACGAGGCGCACGAGGTCACGCCGCAGGCGGCGCCGGCGCAGCAGCAGCGCAGCCCCGAGGAGGAGGCGCATCGCAAAGCGCAGAGCGCCTTCTTCGCGGCCCTGGGCGACCTGGGCATGGACAAGGACGCGGCCAAGGCCCTCGCCCTGGAGTGGCTGAAGCGCAACTACAAGCTCGAGAGCACGAAGGTCGCCACGGTGGACCAGTTGAAGGGCGCCCGCGCCTGGGCCCTGGGCTACAAGGAGGCGATGCAGAAGGTGCAGACGGCCACGAGCCAAGGCGGCGTGGACCTGATGGCGGTCGCCAAGCACATCAGCGAGACCTACGGCGTCGATAACCCCGGCACGCTCAACCTGGCCGAGTGGGCCGAGCTTGCCGCCTGGGTCGCGAAGGCGCCCGCAGAGAGCCCCGAGGACGCCGAGGACATGGCGGCCCTGGACAGCTTCACGAAGGCAGCCGGCGAGAAGCTGGACGCCACACCCGAGGAGGAGTCATGACCTGGACCCTGGCGCTCTATCAGGACACCACTGACGGCCACCAGGCGGTCGGCAGCATGGCGCTCAACATCCAGGACGAGGAGGTGCCCGAGTACCGGGACGCCATTCTGCGCATCCTCGCCCGGCCAGTCTTCGAGCGCGAGGAGCAGACCAAGCGCCTCTTCGAGATGGCGATGGAGCGCGACCAGGCCGCTGAGGCGGCCATCGAGGCGGCGCGGCATGAGGACTGGACTGAGGAGCCAAAGGCCGACACGAAGCCTCACAGGGCCAAGCGCGGCGCCTTCCGCGCCTGGGACGTCACCCGCGACGACCTGCTCAACATCATGCGCCACGTCCACGAGCGCCACGGGGCCGGTCTGGACGCGAAGGCGCTCACGCAGAGCGTCAACGCCAGGCGGGTCGAGCGCGGAGAGCTTCCCATCAGCGTCTCGAGCGTGCGCTCGACGGCGAACCTGCTCGTCGACCAGGGCCGCCTGGTGCGCACATCGGCGCCGAGCGGGCGGGCATCGCATCGCTTGGTCTGGGCCTGGGCCGAGCAGGAGTTCGCCTGCACGGTCGACCAGGACCGCGGAGTCATCGCAGGAAGCGCCTCATGAGACCAGACATCGAGGTCAGGCTGCGGCGGGCCAGGAACGACCTGGGCATCGCCGCGGCGTCCCTCGCCCTGGGAGGCAGCGCGGCTGAACGCCGCGCTGCCGACCAGGCGCGGGTCGCGCTGCGCTACACCGAGAGCGCGCTGGGAGTGAAGGTGTGCCTCGAGTGCGGCGAGGAGTTCACCGCCGCCAGCCGGCGCTCCGACGCGGTCTACTGCAGCCAGCGCTGCGCCGAACGCCGCGCGCAGCGCGAGCACAGGAAGCGCGCCAATGGCTGAGCAGAGCTATCCCGAGGGCGCGCTCTTCCCGCCATCCAGGTCCGAGAGCGCCGGATGGCTGCGGGCGTTCATCAACCGCGAACGCGCGCACCGGGTCGGCATGCTCCAGCGCCATCCCGATAAGCGCGAGTACTGGCAAGGCAAGGTCGCTGAGTGCGACGAAGCGCAGCGGCACATCGACAACCTGAAGGAGGCGTGATGTTCAGGGACGGCGACCGCGTGTGCTACACCATCGAGCACGAGGACTGGCTTCGGCGCGCCGGCCGATGGCTGGTCAAGAAGCACGCCGCGCAGTTCGTCGGCACGGTCGTGGGCGACGCCGAGGGAGACGTCGTCATCATTCGCTGGGACGCCGGCAAGCCGTGGCCGAACCTGGCGAAGAAAGACAGGCCGGGCAATCCGGCAACACACGCCGCCTGGAACCTGCGGCACATCAAGGAGGCATCGTGACCGAGCAGCTTGAGGCGTTCCCGAAGACCATCCTCGAGGGGCTTCACCAGCTCCGCAGCGAGGCAATCGCGGCCAGCGAGGACGCCGACAAGGCGCTCGAGAAGGCCGAGCAGAAGGCGCAGCGGGCACACGCTCGCGTGTACTGGATGAACGGCCTGGTCGAGGACACGACCAAGGCGCAGAACGCGGCCGAGGGCATCATCAGCTACGAGGTCAAGATGGAGACCGGCGAGGTCCTGGGGCACGACCTAGCGACGCACGACGAGCCGAACGATGAAGCCTGAGCGACGCTACTCCTGTTGCCTGCTCGACCCAGGCTGCCTGGCGATAGCGCTCTTCCTCATCGTGTTCTGGGGCGCCGTCATCTGGCTCATCGTGAGGGCGCTGTCGTGAGCGCCGTCAAGGAGCAGCTCTATCCCATCGCTCAGGACCGCACGACGGCCTACCGCACCTGGCGCCGAGAGGAGGCGCCAGGTGCGCTCCTAGTCTGCGACATCGACCAGGTCGAGTACTGCATCAGGAACGGCGAGGCGGTGCCCTGCGCGCTGCTCGAGGTCACCGGGCGCAGCCCCGACAACGCTCCCTGGGGCGACGGCTTCCTGGCTTCGGTCTGGAAGCGGCTCGACCCTGACGGCGGCGGGGCACCGGGCAACACCTGCTGGATGCAGACTCAGCTCCTGCGCAAGACCGCGCTGGCGCTGAAGGTGCCGGCGTACATCGTGTGTTTCGACCACGACATGAAGCGCCTGGCGGTCAGGCAGGTTGCGCCGGCCAGCAGCTCGCGCTGGCACACCTGCTCGCCCGCGACCTACCAGCGCTGGCTCGACAGCCTGCGCCTGGGCAAGTGAACAGCAGAACCCGCCGGCTCCAGGCAGCGCACCGCGCCGCGACTCAGCTCGCGGCGCGGTGCGACTGTCTGTCCTGCGGGGCTCCGGCACCGAGCATGCCGTGCCACTGGCCTACCCACCGCGGGATGGGCGGCGGCAAGGCAGGATGGGACCCCGAGGAGTGGGTCCCGCTGTGCTTCTCCTGCCATGAGGCGCTGGACGCGCGAAACGGGGCCTCACGGGCCGCGTGTGCCGCGACGGCACGTATCCGCGGCCGGGTGGCCGCAGAGGCCATGCGATGGCGTAGAGCGGCCCGTGTGTGGGGCGACATCATCAGGAGGGACCTATGAAGCGCGAGACCCTGGCATCGTGCGTGCGCGAGGCCGAGAGGTTCATCACCTTCGCCGGCTACGTGCTGACGGAGGACACGGAGCAGGAGCGGGACACGGTCGGCGACGACATCAGCATGTGGGTCTCGCCGCGGCTGACCGGCGCCGTGCGGCGAGCCAGCATGGACCTGACCAGGCAGCTCGCCGACCTGCGGCAGAACAGATGAGCCAGAGCGCGCTCGAGGCGAAGTTCGTGTGGCAGATGAAGGTCACGAACGTGCCGACCTGGGTTGAGGAGTATCGCTTCGACCCACTACGGCGCTGGCGCTTCGACTTCGCCTGGCCGGCGCTCATGCTGGCGGTCGAGATTGACGGCGGCGAGTACATCCAGGGGCGCCACTTCAGGCCGCGCGGCGTGGCTGCCGACCTCGAGAAGATGCTGGCGGCAGACCGCCAGGGTTGGACCGTGCTGCACTACCTGGGCAGCGACGTGAAGAGCGGGCACGCCATCGCCGACCTCGAGCTATGGCTTGCGAAGGCCGGCAGAGCTAGTGTGCCAGGGACACCCACGGACTAGCACGGAGGGCATCCAGATGGGACACAAACGCGATTGGCAGAAGACCGACCCCGACCTGCACTCACACCCCGGCTTCCTGAAGCTCTGCCGGGAGCTGGGCGCACAGCCGTACCAGGTCGATGGCTGGCTCAGCGGGATATGGCGCCACGCCTACCGCCAGGCTGAGGACGGAGACCTCACGCGCTTCGGCGAGGACGGCATCGCCGCCATGGCGGGCTACGACGGCAGCGGCGAGATATTCGTCGCCGGCCTGGTCGGCGCCCACTTCCTCGACCGCGAGGACGGCACCATCGCCATCCACGGCTGGACCGACTGGGGCGGGGCGCTGTTCGCTGAGAGGGAGGCCGATGCTGAGCGTAAACGGGTGCAAAGGTCACAGGAGGTCCCAGGGACAACCAGGGACACCCGCAGGACTCAGGTGGACCCTCGCGCGAAGACTGAGAACAAGAGAGAGAAAGAGCATTTAAGTGCATTGCGCGCTTTCGAGCCTGACTTCGCGCCCTGGTGGCAGACCTACGGCAAGGTCGGCGGCCGGGCCGATGCCCTGGCCGGCTACCTGCACTGGCGCCAGCAAGGCGCCTCTCGTGAGGACCTGCTCCTCGCCGCGAAGAACTACCGCGGCTGGTGCCTGGCGACCGATACGCTGCAGAAGCACGGCGGCACGTTCCTGGCGAAGAAGCCGAACCGCTGGGAGGAGTACGTGAAGCCGGAGCCGGCCGAGAAGGCGCTTCCGCACGACCCAACCAGCGACGACCGCCACATCCTCTGCCACGTCTGCGGCGAGGAGGTCACGCCGGCCCAGCAGCTCGAGCCTGGGGCGACGGTGGACAAGAAGGGATGGCGGCACGCGCCGAAGGACTGCGGCGCCGACTTCACCCAGGTCGTCGGCCTGGCGGCGAAGGAACACGAGCGCCAAGTCCAGACCGACATCGTGCTGGGCAAGGAGGCGAAGCCATGATGCCGGTCTGGGAGCCTGACTACATCATCTTTGGCACGAAGACTTGCTCCTGCTGCGGCGCAGTGCTTCCGGCCTGCACGAGCTACTTTACCAAGGACAATCGGAAGTCTGATGGGATGACGCTGCAGTGCAAGGACTGCCGGCAGACCGACGACGCGAAGGCGAAGGACCGGGCGCGGAAGCGACGCTATCGTGAGGAGGCGAGAGCATGACTGACCCCACCGAGGCCGAGCGCCGCTACGAGAAGCAGAAGCTAATGGACCCACAGGCGCTCAACATCACCGACCTTGCCGACGCCGCCATCGCCGCGCTGCGGGAGAAGCTTGACGACAGCGTACCGCGTGGCTGGGACGGCCTGCTCACCATCCTGAAGGACATCTACCCGGCCAGCGTCTTCGGCGGCGTAGACGACGACTGGCAGGACGAGACACGCGACCTTGGGCCACGGCTCGTGACGCTTGGCTATCACCTTGACGCCGAGAGGCACCGCGCTGAGCAGGCCGAGGCCATCAACGACCAGTGGGAAGTCCAAGCCGCTCGCATCATGGAGGAACGGAACAAAGCCGAGGCCGAGGTCGAGCGCCTGCGGTGGATAGCAGGACACGAAATCGAGCGCCTGCGGTGGATAGCAGGACACGAAATCCTCCAAGAGTATAAGCGGGACTTGGTAGTCGAACGTGAACCCAAAGAACTGGCCGACCTTGAGTCCCGCTGGGCCGCCCGAGAGGAGGCCGGTGATGACTGACCTGACCGACGCCGAGCGGGCGTACCAAGACTTCATTCGCGACGGTATCAAGGGAACGGTTCGATGGGAGCGCGCCGAGTGGCATGAACAACGCGCCATAGACCTTGCCGACGCCGCCCTCGCCGCGCTGCGGGACAGGTCCGACAAGTTCGAGGGCTGGATGCACGCGGCCATCACCGGAGCACACAAGTGGCGGCAGCGTGCCGAGCAGGCCGAGGCCACCATGCACGCTCTCGAAGGTGAGAAGAAGAGGGAGAAGAAACTACGGGTCAAGGCCGAAGACGACCGTGACTTTCGCGCCAAGCAAGTCGAGATACTGCGAGGCAAGTTGCATCAGGCCGAGGCCCGCGTGGCGGAGCTGGAGAAGGAGTTGGCCGAGCAGACCACGCTCAAGAACGAGTTCATGCACGACGCTCAGGACTTGCAGGCCGAGGTGGAGCGGCAAAAGAAAGAACTGCAACTCCGGTGGGAATCGAAGGAGGCGGCTTGGGCCGAGGTGGAGCGGCTGCGGTGCTTGGTGTTGTCGGCGCACGGTGGAGACTGCCACTGTTCTGTGTGCGAAGAAGCTCGAGGGGTGGCCGAAGGAGGCAAGGGATGACCTTCTTCTGGTTCCTCGACGGCGCTGCGCTCGTACTCTGTCTCCTCTGCCTGGTCCTCACCTGGCGAGCCTGGAGCGAACGCCAGTGGCGCACGGTCTACGTCCTGCTGGCCACTATCGTCGCGCTTGACCTGGCGCTCATCGTGCAGTTCCTGACCACGGTAGGCCGGGCATGAGCGGCATGTTCAGGACCCGCGACGTGACCTGGGACGTCGGCTGGAGCGAGTTCGCCCGCAACCTGGCCGAGCGCCTGGGCGTGCGGAGCTTCAAGACCGCGTTTAGCTGGGAGCGCGACCGCCAGGAGGTGTTCGACCAGGACGGGACACTCCTTGGCTATCAGCGTCGCGATGGCACCTGGGTCTTCCCGAAGACCAGCCCACTGCGCGACCTCGAGGCGCCCGACGCCAGCGAGGACGTGCTACCATGACGCCGAGCAAAGGAGGCGGGATGCCGAAGGCGCAGGATGCGCAGCTCACGATTGAGATGTGGCCGGTGGACCGGCCGCAGCCTTACGAGAAGAACCCACGCATCGCACCGGACGTCGCCATCGCCAAGGTGGCAAGGTCGCTCAAGGAGTTCGGCTGGCGGCAGCCCATCGTCGTCGACAGCGAGGGCCTCATCCTGGTGGGCCACACGAGGCTCCTGGCGGCGAAGAAGCTGGGCCTCGAGCATGTACCCGTCCACGTCGCCGCGGGCCTCACGCCGGCCCAGGCCAAGGCGTATCGCCTGGCCGACAACCGCTCTGCCCAGGAGACCTCTTGGGAGTACGAGCTGCTGAACCTCGAGCTGGACGAGCTGGCCGGCCTCGACTACGACCTCTCGCTGACCGGATTCGACAGCGACGAGCTGGCCGGCCTGCGCATCCCGAAGGGCCGCGGCGAGGCTGAAGAGGTAGACCCGGTCGAGCCGCCAGCAGAGCCGACGTCCAAGCTGGGCGACCTTTGGCTCCTGGGGCGCCACAGGCTACTGTGTGGCGATTGCACCGACGCCGCGGCCATGGACCGCCTGATGGCCTCCCAGCGCGCCACGGCGGCTTTCACGGACCCACCGTGGAACGTCGCCATCGGGCAGGACTCGAACCCGCGGCACCGGCAGCGCGCCGGCCTCGAGAATGATGACCTCAGCCCCGAGGACTTCGCCAAGTTCCTGGGCGACTTCGCGCGCAACCTCGAGCGCCACCTAGACGGCGACCTGTACTGCGTCCTGGGCGCTTCTGAATGGCCGACGCTGGACCTGGCGCTGCGCGGCGCCGGCTTCCACTGGAGCGCCACCATCATCTGGGTCAAGGACGTCTTCGTGCTGGGGCGCTCGAAGTACCACCGCCGCTACGAGCCGCTGTGGTACGGCTGGCCTGACAAGGGCACGAGCAGCTTCGGAGAGCGCCGCGACCTCGACGACGTGTGGGAGATTCCGCGGCCGAAGGTGAGCGCCGAGCATCCCACCATGAAGCCTATCGAGCTGGTGAGCCGAGCCATCACGAACAGCAGCCGGCACGGCGACCTCATCGTGGACCCGTTCGGCGGCTCAGGCACCACGCTCCTGGCGGCCGAGCAGCTTGGCCGGCGCTGCAACATGATGGAGCTGGACCCCGGCTACTGCGACGTCATCGTCGAGCGCTACCGGCTGCTGACCGGGCAAGAGGCTGAGCTGGAGAGCACATGAGACTTCTCGACCGCATCCGCTACTGGCGCAAGGGACGCGACTGGAAGCCGGGCGACCCGATGCCGGCCTGGAAGCCGGGCGACCCGCCGCCCGATTGGGCGCTGCAGGTGCGGCGCGGCAAGCGCCGCTGGGAGAAGCACCATGGCTAGGGCGCAGACCCGCAAGGGACGCACGTCGGACGCCGAGATAGAGCGGCGCTGCGACGACATCTATGGCCTCGTGGTCGACGGGCAGCCGTTCCGCATCATCAGGCAATTCGTGTCTGAGACGCTGCCCTGGAAGGTGGACGACTACACGCTGCGGCGCTACATCGCTCGCTGCACGAAGCGCTTCGCCGGCGAGTGCCAGGTCAAGCAGGCCGAGGTCAAGGGCCGGGCGATACGCCGGCTCGAGCGCCTCTACTCCAGGGCGGCGCAGAAGGGCCACGTCAGGGACGCGCTGGCGGTCCAGCAGGAAATCAACCGGCTGCACGGCGTCAACGCTCCCGAGCGGCATGAGCTGACCGGCGCCGGCGGCGCACCGCTGATGACGACCGAGGAGCTGGCGACGCTGTTCGAGGAGCGTGTATGGCAGCAACACAAGCGGCTGCGGAAGGACTCCAAGAGCCGTTCGTGACCGCGCTCGCGCTGCTCGACCCCGACCGGGTCCAGGCGGCGCTGGCTCGCATGACGACCGAGGAGAAGGCGCGCCTGAACTACGTGTGGCGCGCCTTCGCACGTCCCGGCCAGGTGGCGCCCGAAGGCGAGTGGCGCTGCTGGCTGCTGCTCAGCGGGCGAGGATACGGCAAGACCCGCGCCGGCGCCGAGTGGGTCCGCGAGCAGGTCCAGCACCACGGAAAGAAGCGCATCGCCCTGGTCGCCGCCACCGCAGCCGATGCGCGCGACGTCATGGTGGAGGGCGAGAGCGGCCTGCTCGCCATCAGCGAGCCTGAGTTCATGCCCGAGTACGAGCCGTCCAAGCGCCGGCTCACGTGGCCGAACGGGGCGATAGCGACCTGCTACAGCGCCGACGAGCCGAAGCGCCTGCGCGGGCCGCAGCACGACGCCGCGTGGTGCGACGAGCTGGCGTCCTGGCGCTACGCCGAGGCATGGGACATGCTGCTCTTCGGCTTGCGCCTGGGCGACGACCCCAGGGTCGTGGTGACGACGACGCCGCGGCCGACGAAGCTCATCAAGGACCTGCTGGCGAAGGAGACGACCGTCAGCACCAGGGGCACGACGTTCGACAACCGCGGCAACCTGGCAGAGGGCTTCTTCGACGACATCGTCGCTGCCTACGAGGGCACCGACCTGGGGCGCCAAGAAATCTACGGCGAGGTCATCGACGACCTGGCCGGCGCGCTCTGGAAGCGCACGCTCATCGAGGCGCAGCGGCTGAAGCTCAAGGACACAGTGCCGGCGCTCTCGCGCATCGTCGTCGCCATCGACCCGGCGGTGACCAGCGAGCCAGGCAGCGACGAGACCGGCATCATCGTGGCCGGCATCGACGGCGAGCCGCACACCGCGCAGGGCTATGTGCTGGCCGACCTATCAGGGCGCTGGGACTCGAAGGTGTGGGCCGAGAAGGCGGTGATGGCTTATCACGAGTACGAGGCCGACTGCATCGTGGCCGAGGTCAACCAGGGCGGCGACCTGGTGAAGGCGATGCTGCGCATGGTGGACGCCAGCGTGCCCTACAAGAAGGTCACGGCGACCAGGGGCAAGTTCGTGCGCGCCGAGCCGGTCGGCGCGCTCTACCAGCAGGAGCGCATCCATCACGTCGGGATGTTCGGCGCGCTCGAAGACCAGATGTGTAACTTCACCGTGGACATGGACCGGAAGTCGATGGGCAGCCCCGACCGCGTTGACGCGCTCGTCTGGGCCTTCCACGACCTCATCGTCAGGCACCGACCGACGCAGCGCGCTACGCAGCGCCGGCTGTAGGGTCTACAATCGGCGCTGGGGCAACCGCCGCGACAGGAGGGACACGAAGTGGCTCAGGCAGCCGTGGACATGAGCGCGCCGGTCGGCGTGCTCGACCCCGACGCACCGGAGGCTCCGAGCGACGTCGCTCGTGCCTTCACGAAGATGCGCAAGAAGCAGCCCGTCTTCGACACCGACTTCCGCTACTACGACGGCGACCAGCCAGTGGTCTACGCCACCGACATGCTGAGCGCCTACTTCAAGACGCTCAACGCTCGCTTCATCGAGAACTGGTGCGCGCCGGTCATCGACGCGGTGCTCGAGCGCCTCACGCTCAAGGGCTTCTCCTGCGAGAAGAACAACCAGGCAGAGGAAACGCTAGGCGAGCTGATGGAGACCGGCGGCCTCGAGCTGGAGGCCTACGACGCGCACCTGGCGGCGGTCACCACCGGCGAGTCAGCCATCATCGTGTGGCCGCACGAGGACGACCAGAGCGACATCGAGGTCTACTACAACGACCCGCGCCAGGTCGAGGTGTTCTACCAGGCCAGGCATCCCAAGGTGGTCGACTTCGCGGCCAAGACGTTCCGCGACGAGCGCACCGGCGTGACCTACATGACCCTGTACTACGCCGACCGGCTCGAGCACTACCGCACCAGGGACGACAAGCTGCCGCAGGAGCCAAAGGACTTCATGCCGCTGCCCGAGGACGAGGGGCCGGCGGTCGAGCAGCACGACGCCGGCCGCGTGCCGGTGTTCCACTTCAGGCGCAACCGCCGCGTCATCACCGGCGAGCTGCGGGGCCGCGTGCTGCCGCAGCAGGACATGGTCAACAAGACCCTGGCCGACATGATGGTCAGCAGCGAGTTCGCCGGCTTCAAGCAGCGCTGGGCTATCGCCAACAGCAAGCTCGACGACCTCGAGGCCGGCGCCTCGAACTTCTGGCGCCTGCCGCCATCGTCCGAGGGAGAGCAGCCGACCCAGGTCGGGCAGTTCGAGTCGACCGACCTGCAGAACTTCCTGGGCGCCAGGACGGCGCTCGCCGAGGGCATCGCCATCATCAGCCACACGCCGAAGCACTACATGACCGGCGCAGCCCAGCCTTCGGGCGAGGCGCTGAACGCCATGGACGCTCCGCTGGTCAAGAAGGTCGAGCACTACCAGGAGCTGTTCTCTGCTACCTGGCGGGACCTGGCGGTGTTCTACTGCCAGCTCAAGGGCGTGGCGCTCGACGGCAAGGACTGCACCATCGTGTGGGAGCGCCCGAACATCGAGCAGCCGGAGACCACCAGCAACGTGGTCAAGAACATGGTGGCAAGCCAGATGCCGCTGCCGACCGCGCTGCGCGAGTACGACGGCTGGGAGCCGAAGCAGCTCGAGGCGATGGACACCGACCGCAAGGAAGCGGCGGCCAACAACCCGCCGACCCTGGGCGAGATAGCGCTCAAGGCAGCGGCGCAGAACCTCAACAGCGCAGACAACCCCACACCTGTGCCACAGGAGCCTGGTCCCGGCGCGAACGGCGACGGCGCGGGTAGTCAGCCCACCAGTCCGTTCCTGCGCTGACAGGGGCCGACGTGGAGGGCCTGCGGCTCTGGTACATGAACGTCAGCGCCAGCGACGTGCAGATGGTCACGGTCGGCTGCTGGCTGTTCGTGGCGGTCTGCATGGCGGCGCTGGTCACGCTCATCATCGGTAGGCACTGATGGCGAGCGGCGTCGCCGAGTACATGGCGAACTGGAAGGCGCTCCTCAAGCAGCAGGAGCAGCGCACCACCACCACGTTCGCCGAGAAGTACGCACGGATGCAGCAGGGCCTTCAGGGCGCCATCGACAAGGCGACGCACGACCTCGAGACCGTGGTCGCCAAGGGCGAGACACCCAGCCAGGGCCTGCTGCACACGCTCGACACGTATCGGGCCTTCCAGATTCAGAGCGCCAAGCAGTACGCCGACTTCGCCGACTACGCCGGCGGCGTCATCAGCCAGAGCCAGATTGCCGCGGCGAAGGCCGGCGCCAACGCCGCGGCCGGCGCGCTCAAGCAGGAGCCGCCGGGCCTGCTCAAGCATCCCGCTGACGACCTCGTAGAGGCGGTCCAGGGAGCCTTCGACGAGGACGCGGTCGAGGAGATGGCCGGCGCCACCGCGGGCGGGCCGCTGGGGTCGCTGCTGCAACAGGGATACGGGCAGATGGAGCAGTCCGTGGGCCAGGCGCTCATCGACGGGATTGCCCAGGGCAAGGGCGCCATGGAGGTCGGCACCGAGGCCAGCGACAAGCTGGGCGTGGGCCTGGACCGCATGCTCACCATCGCCCGCACCGAGATGAACAGGGCCTACCGCGGCTCCACGCTCGAGGGCTACCGGGCCACCGACATCGTGCCCAGCTACATGCGCTCGAGCGCCAGGGACGACCTGGTCTGCGAGTGCTGCCTGTGCGCCGATGGCGACGTGTACTCGAGCGACGAGGAACCCGACGACCATCCGAACTGCCGCTGCGCCATGCTGCCCATCCTGCCGGGCGAGACCGCGGCCGACCTTGGCCTCAGCGACAGCCGGGCCTGGTTCGACGAGCAGAGCGAGGACACGCAGCGCGGCATCCTGGGGCCGGGCCGCCTGGCTGCCTACCAGGACGCGAAGGCGCAGGGCGAGGTTGAGGCGGCGGCGCTGTGGGACCGCATCCCGAGCCGGCACACCGACGAGACCTGGGGTCCGACGCTGCGCGCCACGCGCATCGACGACCTCAAGGAGAGCCTGGGCGGCCTGCCCCGCGGCGGCGGGTCCACGCCGGCGCACGAGCTGGGCGCCAAGAGCCTGCTGCCCTACCCGACGCAGGCCGGCGTGACGACTGTCGACCTGTTCCCAAGCCTGAAGGAGCTGGACGCCTTCCTGGCGACTGACGCCGGCGCCGCAGCCTACGCCGCTGAGATGGACCGCGTGCTGGGCTTCGAGCCGCCGGCCGGCGCCATGGTGATGGGCGTCGACGACCACATCAAGGCGGTGCTCGAGAAGGACTACCAGTCGCCAGGCGCCGTCCACTACTACCTGAAGACCAAGGGCTTTGACCTCAGCCCAGAGGAGAAGAAGGAGGTCATGGCGGCGTGGAAGCGCAGCCGCGGCGGCGAGCCGCCCATCCCGCGCGACCACCTGGCCGGCGCGAAGGAGGTCCTGGTCGGCAAGAACTACCAGAGCCAGGGCGCGCTGCAGTACTGGCTCGACCACGCCGGCTCGAGCACGTTCAACCTCAGCGACGAAGACAAGAAGGCGCTCAAGCAGTTCTGGAAGGAGCAGCGCACGCTCGAGCCGAAGCTGCCGAAGGTGCCCGAGCCGCCGAAGGACCCGCTGGCCGACGTGAAGCGCCTGCTCGCCGAGAAGCAGTACTCGAGCCAGGGCGCGCTGCAGTACTTCCTCGACCACCAGGGCGAGCGGGAGTTCCACCTGACGTCCGAGGACAAGGCCGAGCTGAAGCGCCTCTGGAAGGAGGACCATTCCTTCTCCGCGCACATCGGTCTGCCGCCCGAGCCGAAGGGGCCGCTGAGCGCCGACCTGCAGGGCATCGTCGACAAGGAGATGCGCGTCCAGCTCCTGCGCGCCGAGGGCGTGGACCAGGAGCTGCGCGACCGGATTCAGGCGGCGATGCAGAAGGCGGCCGAGGAGCAGTTCGCCAAGGGAGCCACGCGCGAGCAGCTCGAGCGGGTGATGGCCGAGGCGCACACCAAGGAGGCCGCGCTCATCAACAAGGAGCTGAAGGCGGCCGGCAAGCCGAGCCTCAAGGCGCAGGCCATGGCGCACCAGTTCATGAACACCAAGGTGAAGGTCGCTTGGCGCGACGACGAGAAGCTCCTGGCGAAGATGCGCGAGTCGGCCGAGGCCGCCATCGTGCGCGGCGACGACCCGCTCAGGTTCATGAAGAACGACTACGACGCCTGGGTCGCAGCGCAGACCGCCAAGGGCGCCGCGTTCGTGCCCGCCAAGACCTACGAGGAGGCCAGGAAGCAGCTCAAGGACATGGGCATCACGGTCAAGGCCAAGGAGCACCTGACCGACGTTCGCCTGCCCGACCTCAACGCCTTCATCGAGGGCATGTACGACGAGCAGCGAGTCGCGGTCGACGGGCAGCCGCTGCTCATCCACGAGATTGGCGGCCACGAGGAGATGTACTGGCAGAACGCGCTCGCGGAGTGTGGCGGGGCGCGTGGGTTCGTGGGCATCAACGGCGAGGCGATGGCGTACAGCATGGGCAAGACCGCCTGGGAGAAGAACACCCAGCGCGCCAACATCGAGCGCATCCGCAACCGCATCGAGGCGCACATCGCCGGCCTCGCCAGGGGCGAGTACAACCTGGGCGCCGAGACCCGTGAAATCGAGGCGTACATCGAGCGCGATAAGAAGGAGCTGGCGAAGCTCGAGAAGAAGTCCGAGGCCGGCGTCCTGATGTTCAAGCCCCACAACAGCTTCCAGTACGCTCCCGACTCCTACGCCGCGGCGCACAACGTGGCGGTCCACGAGATGGGGCACGCCTGGATGGACTCGCAGGCCGGCTACCGCATCCAGGTGACCCGGCCGGGCTTCAAGGTGAAGGGCGGCAAGTGGGGCGTTGACTACGTCGAGCCGGACAAGCAGATGAGCTTGCGCTCGGCCATCCACGACCTGTTCAACAACGACACCAGGAACGTCTACCCGACCGACTACTCGAGGAAGAACAGCAGCGAGTGGTTCGCCGAGGCGTATGCCCTCTACCGGATGGACCGCGGCGACCTCATCGACCCGCGGCTGCGCGAGATGCTGGACAGCAGCGTGCTGCGCCAGGTCGAGCGCTCGCACGTCTACGAGGCGCTGGGCGAGGGCAAACTGGCGACCGACCTGCGCGTCATCGCGCACGACATCGACCACAAGGCGGCGCAGGAGTTCATCGCCAACCTCGAGCTGGCGAGCGTCGTCGACCTACACGACGAGGCCGCGGTCTCCGAGTACATCGCCGGCCTGACCAACGTCAGCGACCTGCAGAAGGGCGCCTACCTGAAGGCGTACATGGAGAAGTACCCACCGGGCTACGCCGGGCCGGTCGGCGGCTGGGCGAACATGCGCTCCGAGGTCATCGCGCAGCACTTCCCTGGCGACGTGCGCGTGCCCATATCGAAGAACCTGGACGGCTCTGGCTGGATAGGTCTGGTGAAGGGCGGCACGCGCGACGAGCGCCTCTTCGCCATCGACAAGGTCGTCGAGATTGCCGACAAGCACGGCGTCGATATGCGGGTCAGCAACACGGCGGCGACCAGGGGCCTGTTCAAGGGCGCCGGATTCGTCGTCGACCCCAAGGACTCGAGCGTCCTGGTGCGCTACGCGAAGACCGAGGGCAAGACCTTCGAGGCCGCCGGCCGGGCGACCTTCCGCGACGAGGCCGGCTTCAAGAAGTGGGCGCAGGATTCGGATAGCGAGCTGGCGCGCATGAGCCGCGCCTTCACTTCCGACACCTACCAGGGCCGAGCGCTCGAGTACTACCAGACCGAGGCCTACAAGGTGAACGAGTACCTGCGCAGTGGGGCCTCGATGAACGACGCGCCGAAGGACATCAAGGAAGCGCTGACGGGCATCGTCTACGCGATGAAGGACACGCTCACCGACGAGGCCTACAGCGTGACCAGGGTGATGGTCGGCGTGGGCAACGACGGCGAGGCCAACCCGGCGTTCCGCGAGCTGGTCAAGAACTGGGACCACCTGGCCGGGACGACCATCGTCGACAAGGCAATCCTGAGCACCAGCATGCGCGAGGACTTCCGCTGGATGGAGGAGTGGGGCGACCAGATTCGCTTCCACATCGACGTCCCGCCGGGCGTCCACGCGGTGCTGGGAGTCGGCGGCGGCGGCAGCAACGGCCTGGCCGAGATGCTGCTCCCGCCGGGCACGAAGCTGGAGGTCACGAGGACGTGGACAGAGAACGGACAGCGCCACCTGGCGGCGCGGGTGATACCGCCGAAGAACCCATGACGCCGGTGCCCGAGCGCATCGTGTGGCAGGCCGGCGACGAGGTCGAGATTACGCTTCCGAAGGAGGCTGGATGAGCAGCACCTGGCAGTGCCCGACCTGCCTGTGGTACGTGGGCGACCTGCGCTGCGATGCGTTCCCGCGCGGCATCCCTGGTGACATCACGGACGGCAAGTTCGACCACCGCAAGGAGTGGCCTGGCGACAAGGGCCTGCGCTGGCGGCCGGCCTGGGACGGCATGGGCGAGCCGCCGAAGGCGAAGCCATGAGCGTCCTGGTGCGCTGCTCGAGCTGCGGCACCGTGCTCTCCTGTCGCGACTTCGTGCCGCTGGCCGACCAGCAGACCTTCACCTGCCCGGTGTGCAAGACGACGGCGGTCTACGACCTGCGCTTCTCGCGCTTCATCGGCAAGGCCGACCTCGCCAGCAACATCGCCCCGCAGTACAGCCGCGAGGCGGGCCACTGAGGGGCCTGTGGCGGCGATAGACGCCTTCCGCGACCACGGAGCCGCGAGGGCGCCTTGTGTCGCCACAGGGCGCGCAGTATCCTACCGGCAACAGGGCACGGGATGTGCCACGACCAGGAGGCGTCATGGGTGACGACCCCAACGCTCAAGGCCAGGACCAGGACGGTCAGGACCAGGGCGCAGAAGACCAGCCGAACGCCATCGACTTCGCGGCATGGATTGCCGACCAGTCGACCGACGTCCAGCAGGCGTTCGAGGGCTACGAGAGTGGCCTGCGCAACACCGTCGCCGCGACCCGCGAGGACAACAAGAGCCTCAAGGAAGCGCTCAAGAGCGCATCGGCCCAAGCGGACGGAGAACTGAAGACCCAGCTCGACGCTCTCAGCGGGAAGCTCGAAGAGCGGGAACGTGAGGTTGCCTTCATCGACCAGGCGGTCGAGCAAGGTGTCGAGAAGCCTCGCGCTCTGTGGGTACTGGCTAAGGCAGCCGAGGCGTTCGACCGCTACGGCAAGCCTGACTGGCAACACCTGCGCTCCGAGTATCCGATGATGTTCCGCACCGCTCCCGCGCCGCGTGGCAACGCCGGCGCCGGCGCTGGGACCCAGCCACCTGGCCGGGTCGACATGGAGGCACAGCTTCGGAAGGCTGCTGGGCGCGGGTAACCTCAACGGAGGCCATCCCGCATGACCGTCTACAACGCCGACATCAGCTCAGGCGACCTCGCCGCAAACATCCCGGTCGAGTACGTCCCTGAGATTTTCAAGGGCACCACGGAGAACAGCGCCGCGCTGCGTCACGCAACGCGCCTGCCCGACATGCCCACCAGCACGCGCATCATGCCGGTGCTGGACAGCCTGCCCCTCGCGTACTTCTCGAGCGGCGAGGCCAGCCTCGCGCAGACCACGGACGTGAAGTGGCGCAACGTCACCATCACGGCCGAAGAGCTGAACGTCATCGTGCCCATCCCGCTGACCGCGTTCGACGACGCGAACCAGCCCATCTGGCCGCGCATCCAGCCGCTCATCACGCAGGCGGCCGGCAAGGCCATCGACCAGGCCGTGTTCTACGGCACCAACATCCCGGCGTCCTGGACGACCGGCCTTGGCGCTGCTGGCCTCATCGCCGGCTGCGCGGCCGTAGCGGACGGCGCGCACGAGGTCAGCCTGGCGTCCTGCGACGACATGTACGACGCGCTCCTGGGCGAGTCGGGCGTGCTGTCGATGCTCGAGAACGAGGGCTTCATGGCGACCGCTCACGTCGCCCACACCAGCATGCGCGGGAAGCTCCGCGGCGTGCGTGACGCAGACGGCCAGCCGCTGTTCCGCAACGGCATGCAGGAGGCCGGCACCTACGTGCTCGACGGCGGTCCCATCGACTTCCCGGTGAACGGCTCCATCGTCGCCGCGAGCGGCCTGATGATTTCGGGCCAGTGGACCGAGCTGGTCTACAGCATGCGCCAGGACATCACCTGGTTCGTCGCCAACCAGGGCGTCGTCCAGGACGGCTCCGGCGCCATCCAGTTCAACCTGTTCCAGCAGAGGATGGTCGCTCTGCTGCTCACCATGCGTCTCGGCTTCGCGCTGCCGAACCCGGTCAACGCGCTCGAGCCGACGCAGGCCAACCGCTACCCGTTCGCGGTCCTCACCGCGTAAACGGTAGAACGCCGAACACGGGCCGGCACCGCCGAATGGGCGCGGGGCCGGCCGTAGGCGTAGGAGGAGAAAGCAATGTCACGCTTCCCGTTCGACTGGCGCATCGCCAACAGGCTCGCCGGCACCAAGCGCAGCCACAGCGGCTATCGGGTCCACAAGTACAGCTCCGGTGAGCTGGCTCCGCTGAACACCAGCGCCGCCGCGGTCCTGGCCGCAGTGACCTTGGGCGCCGCCGCCATCACCAAGACCTCGACCGACCTCGTCGCCACCATCAACGCGAATCTTGCGGCCTGCCCACAGCTCCTAGAGGTCAAGGGCAACGCCGCCGGCATCGCCGGCAACGTGGTCATCAAGGGCATCGACATCTGCGGCAACGACATCACCGACACCGTCGCGCTCAACGCGGCGGCCGCGGTCCCTGGCGTCTGCGCGTTCGCTCGCGTCGACAGCATCAAGCTCCCGGCCAAGACCAACGGCAGCGGCGACACCGTGAGCGTGGGCGTCACCAAGGCCGTGGGCGTCCCGTTCCTCAGCGGCGACCAGAACGCGCTGACGGCCGGCAACGCCTACTTCAACGGCTCGACCGACGCTGGCTCGTTCAGCCTCGACGCGAGCGACGTGTCCAAGAGCACCTACACGCCGGCCGGCACGCCGGACGGCACGAAGCAGCTCATCTATCAGCTCGAAGTCGTCAGCTTCGACGCCTGAGTCATCATGGCGGCCTCGCAGCACGACATCGACGTCGTTCGTCTGGGCCTCGAGATACCGGAGGACAAGGAGGCGGCGTTCACCGACGACCTGCTGGCCGGCTTCATCGAGGCACACCCGGTGAAGGACTCGACCGGCAAGAAGCCGGCCGACCTGGGCTACTCCGCGACCTATGACCTCATGGCGGCCACGGCCGACCTCTGGGGCCTCATCGCGGCGAGCCTCTCGAGCCTCTACGACTTCGTCGCCGATGCCGCCACGTTCAGCCGCTCGCAGGTCTTCCAGCACGCGCTGACCATGGCGCGCTTCTTCCGCTCGAGGTCTTATGCCACGAGCAGCGCCATCACTCGCGACCGGCAGACCGACATCCTCTACCAGGGGCGCTGGCCGTTTATGGCCGAGTTCGACCTTCAGCTCTACGAGTCGGTCGAGCAGCAGGTCTACGCTCCGAACACGCAGCAGGGCACGCCGCTGTGAAGTCGATAGGCACCGCAGAGGGCGCCGCCATCGAGGCGGCCATCCAGGAAACGATGCTGGACACCTGCGTCGTCCTGGTCTTCACGGAGACCGAGGGCGAGCTGCACGAGCCGGTCACCGGCTACGTTCCTGGCGTGCCGTCCATCTGTCGCTTCCGCGGCAAGAAGTCGGAGTGGCGCCCGAACCCTGAGTTCGCGCTCTCCGAGGCCGACGCGCTACTCCAGGTCCCGAAGGACCTGGTCGTGCGGAGCGTCGACCGCATCACCATCACGCATCGCTTCGGGGTACAGCTCGCCAGCCCGCTCACCTACGACGTGGTCGGCGACCCCGTGCCCACCATCTATTCGCAGCACGTCATGCTCCAGGAGCGTCACCTGTGAACGCCGGAGGCCTCTCCATCATCACGCAGGGCGCCGACCGGGTCGTCAAGAACCTGGACAAGCTGGCGAAGAACGCGCCGCACAGCGCCGACGCCTACTGCGGCGGTATGGCGGCGGTCTACGAGCGCGGCATGAAGCGCCGCGCGCCGCGGGGCCGCACCGGCGGCCTGGTCAACAGCATCAAGAGCGAGCGCCTGGGCGAAGGCTCCTGGCGGGTCGGCACGAGCAAGAAGTACGCCGGCTTCGTCGAGTACGGCACGGGCCTCTTCGCGACCTACCCAGGCTCCGAGAAGCACCGCATCGTTCCCATCCACGGAAACGTCCTGGCCTGGACCAGCTACCAGGGCAAGGGCCTCAAGAACAGCACGAGCATCGTGGTCACGTCGACCGCCGGCATGAAGGCTCAGCCTTACGCACGGCCGACGCTCCACGAGGACAAGGCGGCGGCACAGCGCGGCGGCGAACTGGCCGCCAAGCTCAGCCTGGCGAAGGGCCTGGTGAAGTGATGGACGCAGCGCACACCATCGAGGCCGCCATCCAGGAGCTGGACGCGCAGCTCTTCCCGCTCACGCTGCCCGAGACCTTCGCCGCGGCGCCGCAGGAGAAGCTGCCCTGCGTCGTCTTCAAGCAGGCCGGCGGGCCGCTGCTCTACAGCCACGACGGGCCGGCCGCGGAGAACCCCATGTGGGAGTTCCGCTGCTGGGCCACGACCTACGTCGAGGCGAAGCTGCTCTCGCGGCGGGTCGTCGGCGCGCTCGAGCGCATCGGCATGGAAGTCACGTCGAGCGTCGACGACCGCGAGGTCAGGACGGGCACGCCGAACATCGTCGTGACCGCCAGCGGCTACTTCGAGTGGGAGGACGTATGACCGCGAAGAAGAAGGCTCAGAAGCCAGAGGAGCCGTTCACCGTCACCACCTGGGCGGGCCATCCAAACTACGAGTGCAGGCGCTGCTCGTTCAAGACCCTGGACCGCGAGGAAGCCGTCCAGCACGTCATCGACAGGCACGCCATCAAGGAGGCGTCATGAGTAAGGCAATCCGCAGCCACGGGACCCAGCTCCAGAAGGGCGACGGCGGCGTGGCCGGCAGCCCGGTGAGCTTCACCAGCGAGGCCGGCAGTCCGTACACCATCTGCACCGCCACGGCGCACGGCCTCAAGACCGGCGACCCCGTGCTCATCGCCGGCGTGACCGGCACCGGCGCGACCGGCCTCAACGGCAACCGCGTCGTGCTCAAGCTCGACGCCGACCGCTTCGCGGTGCTCTGCGCCACGACCGGCGCCGGCGCGGACGGCAGCGCCACGCCGACCGCCGAGACCTTCACGAAGGTCGCCGAGGTGGGCGACATCAAGGGACCGGACATCCAGCGCCAGGAGCAGGACGTCACGACCCACGACAGCCCGCTGGACTACGAGGAGGTCATCGCCACCATCAAGAAGACCGGCGAGGTCACCTTCCCTATCCATTGGGTCCCGAACGACCCGACGCACGACCCCGAGACCGGCCTCTACGCCGCGCTCGAGAGCGGCGCCACCATCCACTGGAAGCTCGTCGCCACGGACGACGACACGGACCCGACGACCTTCAGCTTCAGTGGCTTCGTCAACGGCTTCACCGGCGGCTTCCCGGTCCAGGGCGTCATCGGCGCGGACCTGAAAATCCGCGTGACCGGCGCGCCGCAGCTGCACGTCACCGGCTCCTGACAGGGGCCTCGAACCAGGAGGGCAGGATGCCCGACTCGATTACGCCGCAGGATGCGGTTTCACCCCAGGCTTGGCTGGGTGGTCCCAGCACGCCTGAAAGCGCGCCACAAGGGCCTCAGCGGCCCGCTACGGCGGCCTTCCTCTCGAGGGACGCAATCCTCGAGGCACCGGACCTGGCCATCGTCGACGTTGAGGTTCCCGAGTGGGGCGGCACCGTGCGCGTGCGCGCGCTCAACGGCGCCGAGCGTGATGCCTTCGAGGCGTCGTGCATGAAGGAGAAGCGCGAGGGCGGCAAGGAGTTCGACCCGCGCAACGTGCGGGCCAAGCTCGCGGCCCTCACGCTGGTCGACGAGAACGGCCTGCGGATGTTCCAGCAGGACGACATCAAGGCGCTGGGGCGCAAGAGCGCCAAGGCGCTGGCGCGGGTCTTCGACGCGGCGACCAGGCTCAACGGCCTCAGCGACGAAGACGTGAAGAGCCTCGAGGGAAACTCAGACGGCCAGGACGACGATTCCTCTTCCGACTCGCCCTGGCCTGCGGACGAGCCGACGTCGAGCGCTTCAGCAGGGAGCTAAGCAGCCGCGAAATCAGCGAGTGGAAGGCGTACTACGAGATGGAGCCGTTCGGCGAGGAGAGGGCAGACCTGCGAGCCGCGCTCGTCGGCGCGAAGATAGTCAACGCGCTGACCGGCCAGGACCAGGACCTCGACGACTTCATCTTCGACTTCCAGCCCAAGCCTGAAGGGCCTGTCGACTCGCGGTCCAGCCTCGAACGCCTGGCGGCAGCGCTGGGAGCGGAGGTCGTCCATGATTCTTGAGGACATCTGGATTCGCATCAAGGCGAGCGCCGAGGGCGTCCACGCCACGATGGAGAAGACGAAGGCCGACGTGAAGGGCGTTGAGACCCAGGCGGCCACGAGCAAGAAGGGTCTCAGCGGTCTGTTCAGCGGGGTCGGCGTAGGGGCCGGCCTCGCTGCTGCTGGCCTGGTCGCCGGCATCGCTGTCGCCGACAAGGGCGTCGAGGCGTATGAGGCCTACGGCAAGCAGATTGTGAGCGTGCAGCGGCTCCTGGGCGACAGCGCCGAGCAGGCCAGCACGCTCGTCGGCCAGTGGCAGCTCAGCCACGTCGAGGTCGACGCCGGCACCACCGGCATGAAGTTCTTCCAGAAGTCGCTCTACGCAGCGCGCGACGCGACCAGCGCGCAGGCGAAGGAGATGAAGCTGCTGGGCATCAACACGAAGGACGCCAACGGCCAGTGGCTGAGCGGCGACGACGTGCTGCGCCAGGTGCGCGACAAGATGAGCGGCCTGCACGACGCGACCCAGCGCACCAGCCTCGCGGTCGCGCTGTTCGGGCGCGGCGGCGCCAGCCTCATCCCGTGGCTCGAGAAGTCGAACGACGAGATAGACAAGCAGACGAAGTTCCTCAAGGACCTGGGCCTGGTCTGGAGCAAGCAGGACATGGCGAAGTGGGGCACGCTCGAGGAGGCGCAGGCGAAGATGCAGCTCGCCATGACGGCGCTCGAGGTCCACATCGGCGAGGTCGTGCTGCCTATCGTGAACAAGCTCATCCCGGCCTTCACCGACCTCTTCAAGGTCGTCGCCGCGGTGCCGACGCCGGTGTGGCAGGTCGTGGGCGCCATCGGCGGCATCCTGGCGGTGATGAAGGTCGCCACGGCAATCGGCACCATCACGAAGAACTTCAAGGAGATGTTCCTGGCTACGAAGACCGTCACCAAGGCGCTCGAGGCCGAGAAGGCCATCACCAAGGGCGTCGCCGAAGTGGACGCCATCGCAGCGTCGAAGACCAAGGTGCTCACAGTCGCCGAGACCGAGGAGAAGATAGCAACGACAGGCACCACGGGCGCGCTCAAGGCGGGCCTCGTGACGATGGGCCTCTATGCCATCGCGGTCGCCGGCATCATGGCCGACATCTATCTGCTGGTGCGTGCCTACCAGGCGTGGCAGAGCGCTGAGCAGGCCATCCAGCAAGAGATGCAGCAGGCCAAGGGCGAGGTCTCGACAGGCCAGGCCGCCATGCAGAAGGTGCAGGCGTGGCAGGCGGCACACCCCGGCCAGGCGCTCCCGGCCGACTACCTTGCGCTGCAGCAGTACGCGCAGCAGGCAATCACCGAGGGGCAGGGCAACGCGGGCCGCCAGGCGCTCAAGAATCTGCCGTACAACCTGCTCACCGGCAAGGGATGGAACAGCCTGAAGCTGGCCGGCGGCGGCGAGTTCACGGCGAAGCGCGAGACTCGCCTGACCGTGGGCGAGGGCGGCCAGGACGAACACGTCACGGTCGAGCCGGTCGGGAAGGGGCGCAGCGCCGGCCACGTCTTCGACCTGCGCGGCGCCACGTTCGTGGGCACCAGCCGCGACGCCGCCAAGCACCTGATGCGCATGGTCAACGGAGAGATGGGGCCTCGAGTCGATGCCCTCACGAGAGGGAGGTTCGCCGATGCCTGACGGCTTCGTTAACGCAGTCCTGGGCAGCTTCCCGTTCACGATGAAGCTCCTGAAGGACCAGCTCGACTTCGGCGGCGTCGAGTACGACGACGAGGAGAGCCAGAACATCTGGGCCGACGTGAACACGCAGCTCAGGCGGCGCGCGAACAAGCTGCGCCACATGAAGCTGGGCATCATCCTCGAGGGCACCGACAAGGACGACCTGCTCAGCCAGGAGCACGACCTGCGCCGCGAGCTGGCGAAGGAGGTCAACACGCTGGTGGTGCAGCCGACCGACGCGAGCCTCTCCACGCTGTGGGTCGTGCGCCGCAACCCGGCGGTCCAGGTGCCGTTCGACTACGCCTACGACAAGCGCAACACGGGCCTCTACACGACCGAAATCGTGTGCGACCCCTGGGGCCTTGGGCCGAGCGAGACCGCCGCCACGGAGAGCATCGACGGGCCGGCGCTCATCGACCTGGGCACGCTCGATGGCCAGGGCCAGGTCCCGCTCAACGTGGACGTGGCGCGAGGCTGGGGCACGCCGAGCGACGGCGACGGCATCCAGCACACCATCGTCGCGCTGTGCCGCACCGAGGGCACCATCGACGACTACCTGCTCGAGGCCGAGAGCTTCGCCGACACGACCGGCTGGGACATCGTAGGCGGCAGCAGCAGCTCGCGCAGCGGGTCGTTCCTGCGCCACGACGCCGACGACGCCTGGCACTACACCACGGCGCCTGTGGACAGCGCGCCGGCCGGCCGGTATCGGGTCTTCGCAAGGGCCAAAACCAGCGACTCCGGCAACGCCTACATCGGCAAGCGCAAGCAGTCCTCGACGAACGTCGACCCGAAGACCAAGCAGCTCGTCACCGAGACTTGGCAGTGGTACGACCTGGGCGAGTGGGTGAACTACGACGGCGGTCCCGACATCCGCATCTGGGCGTTCCCGAACGCCGGTAGCTTCTGCCTCGACTACATCATGCTGGTGCCCATCGACTGGTACTGGATGCGCTACACCGATGACGCGCAGCACACGATGGCGGTCCACTTCGGCTGGCTCTACGACCAGAGGTTCAACCTCACCACCGACGCGACCTGGCGCGACGCCACGCAGCGCATGTTCGGGCACGGCCTCAAGGCCGAGCTGGAGGGCATGAGCCTGCTGGTCGCGGTCGAGCAGAAGGACGGCGCCGACCCATCGCCGCCGGCTAACGTGGCTGTGACCTACCAGCCTCGCTGGGAGAGCTTCCGTTGACCTACACGGGCGAGACTCCGTACGCCGAGGGCGGCTACACCTATCAGGAGTTCAAGGAGTCGGGCGAGTTCACCCCGCCTGAAGGCATCGACACGGGCGACGCGCTCGTCGTCGGCGGCGGTGCGGGCAGCGGCTATCTAGGCGGCGCGGGCGCGGGCGGCTTCAAGCCGCTTGAGGGCATCGCACTCAGCGCGGCGATGCCTGTCGTGGTCGGCGTCGGCGGCGTCGGGATGGCCGATGGACAGGCGGCGGCGGCTGGCGGCGACAGCTCTTTCGCGGGCACCACGGCCCACGGCGGCGGGCCTAGCGGCGCGGCCTACACGTCGGGCAGCAACGGGGCCTCTGGCGGCGCGGGCGGCGTCACCGACTGGCGCACCGGCTACCAGACCGGCGGCGGCAGCGGCACGGCAGGCGAGGGCAACGACGGCGGCACGTCCTCACAGTACGCAGGCGGCTCTGGCGGCGGCGCCGGGGCGGCGGGCGGCGGCAACGGTGCGTATGAGAGCGCGCAAAAGGCCGGCGGCGACGGCGTCGAATGGCCGGAGGGCAGCGGCCACTGGTACGCCGGCGGCGGCGGCAACGGTGCAGCCTACCCCGGCCACGGCCAGGGGCCTGGCGGCGCAGGTGGCGGCGGCACAGGCGCCTGGTACGACAGCAACGGGACCCTGTGGCCAGCGACCGCGGGCGAGGACGGCACAGGCGGCGGCGCCGGCGGCGGCTTCGGCGGCGCGGGCGACTACCTAAGTCCCAAGGGCGGCGACGGTGCAGTCATCGTGCGCTGGGCCGGCGGCGGCGGTGGTGGCGCGAGCCTGGCGACCGTCACCACCGATGAGGTCTCGAGCATCACCAGCACGGCGGCCCAGGCCGGCGGCGACATCACCGATGACGGCGGCGCGACCGTCACAGAGTGCGGCGTCTGCTACGGTACGGCCACGGCACCAGACACCAGCGGCGCCAAGTCGGCGAGCATGGACCGCGAGGGCGCCTTCGACGTGGCTCTGGTGGGACTGGACCCGAGCACGCACTACTACGTCAGGGCCTACGCCATCAACAGCGAGGGCACGGCCTACGGCAACGAGGTCGAGTTCGACACCGCGGCCGGCGGCGGCGCGGGCGACCCGCCGACTCCCTGGACCGGACCCATCGACCACATCGGCTACGACCGGGCGCGCTCCACCTGCGCCATTACCAGCGAAGGCGATGCTTCGGTCACGGCCAAGGGCCTGTGCTGGAACACAGACGGCTCGCCCGAGGTCGACGACTCGCACACCACGAACGGCTCTGGCACCGGCGACTTCACGGCGCAGATGCTGGGCCTCGAAGACTCGACGACCTATCACGTCAGGGCCTACGCCACGAACGTGTACGGCACCGCTTACGGCGACGAGCGCACCTTCGAGACGCTCGACCCAGGGGCGCCGGCTGACGACTCTGGCCTCACCTACTGCTGGCCTGGCTTCGTGCAAATCAACGGCGGCGCTGCCTATACGTTCGACCGCCGCGTGACGCTGAGTCTGAACGCCGACCACTGCCAGCCGGCAGACCCCGAGCATCCCGGCGGCCGGCCGATGGACCCGACGTTCATGGCAATCGCCACCGACGAGGAGCCATGGTCTCCCTGGCTGCCGTTCCAGCGCACCTATCCGTGGCTCCTGCCGAGCGCGACCGGAGTCCACACCGTGTACGCGAAGTTCCAGGACGGCCTCTTCGTGACTCGCGTTCCCGGCAGAGGAGAGTCCTGATGGCCTACCGCTCGACGAAGTTTGGTGTCTGGGATTGCGGCGTCTTCGTGCAGCGCTTCGGCCTGGTCGAGGAGGCGCTGCGCAACGGCACGCTCGAGGGCGCCGAGCGCGAGGCCTGGCAGCAGTACTACGACGCCTGCGGCGCCTTCCCGCCGCCGGACGCCGGGTCGGGCGAGGCCAGCATCGAGCTGCTCAGCCGGCCGGCGCTGGGCGGCGACGGCGTCGATGTGCTCGACGCCACCTGGACGACCGACATCCACGCCGGCTATCAGCAGGCGACCCTTACCGTGGTCCCGCCGCGCGGCGTGTCGAAGTTCGATGACAGCGTCCTGGCCGGCGTCACCGTTCCCGACCTCGACCACCACACGCTCTTCGAGGGGCGCGTCGAGGAGCCGAGCGTTGACTTCATGGAGGCCAACAGCCGCGAGCTGGCCTGCGGCGGCTACAGCGGTTATCTGGCTGACATCGACAGCTTCAGGCGCTGCTACGTGAGTGGCGACCCTGGCGCCTGGGCGTTCGACCAGGCGACGCCTTACGCCAGCCTATTCAGCTCAGGCATCGAGGATGGCGACCGCATCGTGGTGCGGGTCGCGGCCGGCGCCGACGCATCGTCGCCGACCCACCTGCCGCTGCGTGCCAACGCTCGCGCCTACTGGCAGCTCTTCGACGGCGACGCCACCAGCGAGACCATCCGTGGCTTCAAGGCCGACTACGTGGTCGACAGCTTCGACGAGGGCCTGGGCGCGACGCTGCACGGGCGCGACAAGCTCACCGGCGGCTCCATCGACCGCGTCCTGTGGACGGCGCCGAGCGTGTTCCACACGACCGGCACCATCAGCCTCGATGCCGACGACATCGGCAACGACATCACCTGCCTCGTGCTGATTCTCAGGCAGGGCGACGGAGCCATCAGCGACTACGCAGACACCGGCGGCGAGGACCCCGACGTGTGGAGCGTGTATGCCGGCGTCGGCCTCTCTGAGCCGCGCGTCTACGGCTCCGAGCTGGGCTTCGACGTCAGCCCAGAGGCGGTCGTCAAGGACATCGTGCTCACGGTCGTCGACGAGGACCACACGGACTTCCCTGACAGCAGCGGCGTGGTGCTGGGCGACCTCTACATCAAGGACCGCATCACCCAGGGTCAGGCCATCGAGCAGGTCAACGCCGCGCTCGACTGGAATTACGGCTTCGGCGAGGGGCACGTCTTCCACTATCGCAAGCCGTGGACCAAGGACACCGTGCCCAGGACGGAGCTGGTCTGCGTGTCGATGGCCGACCCCAGGATGGGCGACTGGAGCGTGCGGCTCGACTACACGAGCTGCTGCAATCGCGTCGTCGCCGAATACCAGACGACCCTGGGCGTGCGCTCCGTCACGGTGCAGGACGGCGAGGGGCCGCTGGGCACGAGCTGGCGCTCGAAGACGCTCGACCTGACCGGCTCCGTGAGCGACCACGATACGGCGGTCACGCTGGCGACGAAGTACCTGCAGGACAACCTCTGGCCGAAGCCGACCGGCAGCCTCACGCTGCGCGACAAGGCACACCTGGCCTGCGGCATCGACCTGCCGGCGCTGCAGGTCCTTCCAGGTATGATGGTCTACAACATGGACGTGCCCGAGGAAGACGGCGGTGGCTGCCTGCTCATCACGAGCATCGACGGCAGCCTGGTCGCCCGCGAGGTCACCATCAACGTGGGCGTGCGGAGCAACCGGCTCGACCGCTGGATGGCAGCCAAGGAGCTGAAGGTGCGAGCGCGGAAGAGGCGCCGCCGATGACGCCGGGTAACTGGATAGCCATCGCCGGCATCCTCGTCACCTTGTGCCTGGCGGCCTATGCCTTCTTCTACCGCCTGGACCGGCGCGTGCTGACCGTCGAGTCGCGCTGCGTGAACCACCAGAAGGTCATCGACTCCATCGAGGGCCTGACGGCGCGCCTGGACAAGGCCGAGAGCAACGACGAGCTGTTCTGGAAGGTCATCGGGCCGCACCTTGAGAACATCATCCACAGCCCGAAGAGCGTCGGCCGCGACGCGCTGGTGCGGAAGCTCAACGAGGGCACCATCACCGCCGACGAGCTGGCCGACCTCATCAACCTGCTGCGCGAGGCGCTGAACAAGCCAGAGTGGAACCACGAGAAGCGCTTCGCGGGAGTCCTGCTGATGGCCTGGGCCACGCAGCTTATGAACACGCCGAAGTACGACCGGCGACAGGAACGGAGGAGCGCTTGAGCTACCTGAACGTGGGCGCCGACCTGGTCGCCGCCGTCTTCATCACCATCGGCCTCGTCTACACCATCCTCATCTGGCGGCTCGTGCGCGCACACTCGCGGGCGATGCTGGTCGCCGCCATGACCTACCAGCTCGTGGTGCGGCTGTGGCTCACGGTGCTCGAGACCGACAACAAGCTAGGCTGGGTCGAGATTCACCGCAGCATCCTCATTCTGCCGAGCTACGTGCTGCTGGCGCTGGCCTTCGGGATGACCTACTACGAGCTGCGCGACTTCCGCTTCGACGTTCCGAAGGACGCCGAGGACCGCGACACCGAGGCCAAGCACATCCAGCGCATGAAGAGACAGAGCAAGCCGATGAGAGGGGCGAAAGATGACTGACCAGGTCCACGGCAAGCTAGGCGCCATCATCAAGCCGAAGCCGGTCGAGCTGCACTGGCTCCACGACCTGCTGGTGAACCCGCTGCCGAAGGCGCCGAGCGCGCTCGACCACACGTTCGGGCGCAAGAGCTGGGGCATGCTTGGAAACGATGCCTACGGCGACTGCACGTTCGCCGGCCTCATCCACCTGCGCGAGGTCCACGCGCTCATCACCAAGAAGGCCGAGAGCTGGCCGACCGCTGCCAAGGTCGTCCGTGAGTACCTGCGTTACACCGGAGGCCAGGACGAGGGCGCCGTCGAGGCCGACCTGCTGATGTACTGGCACACCAAGGGCCTCTTCAGCGACAAGGCGCCGGCCTTCGCCCCGCTCAAGGTCAGCAACCAGGCCGAGGTCGAGAGCGCCGTCGCCATGTTCGGCGCCGTGTATCTGGGCATCGACGTGCCGAAGCCGGCCATGAGCCAGTTCGACGCGCACCAGCCCTGGGACCTCACCGGGACCCGCGCCGACGACGAGATTGAGGGAGGCCACTGCACCGTGCTGGCGAAGTACAACAGCTCTGGTGGTGGGCAACTGACCTGGGGCGCCGTGCAGCCTTACACATGGCGCTGGTTCAAGCGCTACACCAGGGAGGCGTGGGTCATCCTATCGAGCGAGTTCCTGGCCTCAAGCCTGGTCAACGTGCCGCTGCTCAAGGCAGACATCGCCAAGCTGGGAGGCGCGCTGTGAGGACGCTGCATCTGACGCACCCGTTCATGCACGGCGCCGACGTTCACGCGCTCCAGGTCGCGCTCGCCACGAACAAGTACGGCGACTTTTACATGTTCGCCAAGGACGGCGTCTACGGGCCGGTCACGGCCAACCGCGTCGCCGCGGCGAAGTGGCACATCGGGTACAGCACTTTTGAGCCGGTGGCGGGCGACGCCTTCATGCGCTTCCTGCTTGGGACCCGGCCGCTGACCGGCAAGATGTGGGAGCGCAGAAAGCGCCGCGAGGGCGAGCGGCCGGCGCCGCATCCGCAGGACACCCTAGGGCAGAAGGCGCTCCATTGGGCGCTCAGCCGCGTGGGCGAGCACGAGAACCCGCCGGGCAGCAACCGCTGCTTCGCCACCGACGCCTGGGGCCACGGGCCGATGGCCTGGTGCAACATCTTCGTGAGCCTGGCCTACATCCACGCCGGCAGTCGGAATTTCGACGCGCATCAGGAAATCTGGCAGCTCGTGCCGGCCATGCTGCACGCCGCCAACACCCACCAGCACGGCCTGCACCGCATCGGCTTCAGCGAACTGCAGCCGGGCGACATCATCGTGCACGGGCCTGGGGCCTACCACACCACGCTCCACGACCGCATCGTGAGCGTCGGCGCCCGCATCGAGTGGGACGTGGGCGGCAACGAGGGCAGCCGCGGCTACGTGCTGCACGACATCCACGACGCCAGCCTTGCCGACGCCTTCATTCGCGTCGAGGGATGAGCTGTGGAGGTCTACCACAAGCTGCACACGGGCCAGGCGAGGGACCCCGAAGACCCCGCGCCTGTATCGACCGAGGATTGGGACGACCCGCATGTGGTGACCCCGCACAGCGTGACGGCAGACGACCTCGAGCCGGGCCTGCTCGACGGCATCACGGGTCCGCCTGGTCCGGTCGGGATGACCTGGCAGGGCGAGTGGCAGGCC
>Ga0265327_10000993_pt1 | contig 40247 bp, 46 predicted proteins | sample 41621metaG_FD_202089 | JGI IMG/M metagenome (GOLD analysis project Ga0265327, IMG submission 202089) | Rhizosphere microbial communities from Carex aquatilis grown in University of Washington, Seatle, WA, United States - 4-16-21 metaG | ecosystem: Host-associated > Plants > Roots > Rhizosphere... | reverse complement strand
CTCAGCCTTGCGTACCTCACTACAACAGTGAGGCACAGGTATTCGGTGAACTATGCGGCGGCCAGTGATACCAGCCGCTCAATCTCAGACGGGCGATACCCGGCCCACGTCCATGTGGCACCATCACCCAGGTCCACGACAACCACCGGGGCTGCCGAGTAACCCATCGCCTTAATCTTCTCCAATGCTGTCGGGTCTTCATCCAACTGCACGGTCTCGTACTCGACACCCAACTGGGCAAGCTTCATCTTGGTGAACTTGCACGGCTGACATGCCGGCTGAGAGTAGACAGTGACGTTTTTCAAAATGGGTCTTCCCCTTTTTTACTGTTGGCGTCAAGCCAACGCTCTCGGAACTGCATGAACGGCGTGTGTGGGATCGTCTGGTATCCCAGCTTCGCCGCCTCAAACTCGTGATTCCTGTGCCACTCCTGATCGGACAGAATCCACGCCCAATACATTTCGTCCCGCACCCGCAACTCGCCCAGTTGCAGAGTGAGGAACTGCACTTGCCGACGCAGATCAGCCAGTTCCGCATCGACCCTGTCGTGATCGCTCCCCTTCTGACGCCAGTACTTCCCCAGTACCGGGATCAGCTTCGCCACACCCTCGTGGGCTTTCGACAGCTTGGAGAGGATGTAGAGACCCATTGCGGTGAGCAGGATGGCCGCAGACAGCCAGCCAGGTAGGTGATCCCAGGCACCGTTCGGGAACGTCATTGCGACGTGGGCGTGTTAGCGACCGCCACGCCCGAACCGACGAACGCAGCCACGAGAGCGAAAATCGGGCCGGCGATAGTGCCACTGACAATGCCCCAACCGACGAGACACATTTGCAGCGGCACCAGCAGTCCGTAGAACCACGTTCTGAAGCCGCTGGTACTGTTTACCGCAGCCAGTGCCGGCGATGTCACAGCGACCAGCAGAGCCGCCAGCAATGCGCCCTTAGAGCCAGTCACAATATGCGCGTCCACCAGAAGACCCAGAATGGCCGGGGTGGCACCATGAATCAGTGCCCTCCAGTCACCCCAAGTCTTGAAGCCGAACAAATCAAGTAGCTTCTTGGCGTACTTCATGGTGAACCCTTTCCAGGTCGAAACCCCTAGAGCAGGCCGTCGATGAACGTGAGAACCTTCACGGCGCTGTCAATCTGGCCGGCGTAAGGATTGGGGATCAGGTGCGAAAACTTCTGCACAAACTTCAGGCCATCAAGAAGGCCGCTCACCGCAGTCTTCAGTTCACCCTTCAGCGACCCAAGGTCAAGGGCGAGAGCGGCGGGAGCGGGTTCGGGAGTAGTCACAGTGTTGTTCCTTTGGTTGAGCGCGATAGCGCGGAGATAGTCGAGCGCCAGCCGCCAACAATCGCGAGGATCGTTGGGGATCGGCTGGATGAACTGGTAGCTGGTGTGCGGTCTGATTCCCTCGGCGACGAAGAACCCGAGCGCACCCAGCGCCGCCTCGGCGGCAGCGATGCCGCCCTTCAGCGGGCTGGGAAGGATTTCCACGACCCTTTTGACAAGGTCGAAGGTGCTGGAGATGGTGCCCTTATCGACAATCTTCCAGATCGCTTCCTGGTCGGCCACCGCATCAGCGGATTCACCGGCCCCACACGTTGTGTACAGATCGTTACCGGGCGAACCCGGCATATGCTTTCCGGCGGCGAAGTCAAGCCAAAACAATTCGCTGCCGACAAGATTGGGTGTGACAATCCCATGACCGCCAGGATCGGTGCCGCCGGGTAGGGTGTGCCCCTGCTCCCTGCGGGGATTGCCGAACGTCACACCGGCCAGGAACGAAGCCCGATAGGCTTGCAGATCGCCGTTACGCACCCGGTCATAGATGTTCGACGTGATGATGGCACCCTGCGAATAGCCCGCCATCATCCACGGTGTAACCGGGTCGCGCAGCAGTATCTGGCGGGCAAGCTCAGCCTCACCCTCATTGATGGACGGCTGCATCGGGAACGCCGTCGCCCGATAACCGATAGGCTGGTGCTGAACGATCCCCTCAGTCTCTAGCTGGTCGCCCAAGTCGAACGGGTAGCCGACATTCCACGGCACACCCGTGCCACACACGGTGTACAACACTGTGGATGGCGGGACGTACACCTCACCGTTGAGCGCCGCCCGAATCTCACGCCAGCGGCTGATCATCGCTCAAACGGCGCTGCGCCAGGATAGCTCGCCGGCCACGCCCGCAGAGTAGATGCCTTCGCCTGAAGCTCCGCAACCTTCACCGGCCCCGCAGTCTCCAAGAGGGACTCCAGCAGCAGCAGCACGGTGTCCTTCAGGTCATACACGTTGCCGTCGCTGGCGACATAACGCCAAGCGGTCTGCTCAGCCGTGCCAATGATCTGATCCAACGTGGACGGCGTCGAAGCAACCTTCTGGCCGTTAATTTCCCGCCAGAACGGAATCTGCTTCGACAAGCTGCCGAACACGGTACGGGCGCGAACATGCACCCACGCCCACGGTCGAAAAGAACCATCAACCTGGACGCCGTTGAGCGCGTTGTCCACATCCACATCGGGTGTCGGTGCAGTCATTTACTTCCCCTTCTGGGATAGAAACTTCACAACGTCCGCGATGACGTTGAACCAATTGATCGACGCAGCCGGCGCAGCCGGGGCGGGATCAACAACCGGAGCAGCGACTACCGGAGCAGCGACCGGGGCGGCAACCGGATCGCCCAACTTCTTCAAAACCAGCTTCGCCAAAGCGGCGTCATTCTTCCGCTCAGGGAACTTCACTAGATCAGCGTTAGCGACCTCGCTCAGTAGAGCCAGGGAGCCAGGCCAGCCGACCCACGCCAACACAATCGTCTCAATGACATGGACGTTGCCGTCCTCATTCAGTTCGATACCGACCGTGTCATCGATAACCCCCTCGCCGACATGCCGGAAAGCTGAACGCGATGCCCACATACCGGTGACCTTGTCGTACAACTCCTGCTGCTGGGCGTCTGTAAGCGCCACCAGGAAACCTCCAGTGCCTGTAGTGATGCCGCACGCAGCGGCGAAATCTTGCGGGGACAAACCGTCCGCGCTATTCATGTCGCAATTACCAAACGGACTACACCCCTCGGGCAGCCCGCCACCATAACCACCGCCATCGGTGTACTGGTGGGCGATCTCGCCGGGATAATGAGGGTCCGAACCGTACCCAGCCACGATCAGCCGGATACCACTCGGCTTCGTCAACCAGATCGAATTGAGGTCACCCTTGTTGCCGTAGCCGATCACCCGTCGAGGGTCACCCGCATAAGCCACCAGATCGGTGTACAAAGCATCAACCCACGAAGAGCCGTCCCCGGCAGGATTGCCGCCCGACTCCACGTCGAGCATCAACACCACCTTGGGATGCAAACCGCCATTCGCGTCGATCATCGACTTGACAGTGGCGGCGGTCTGATCGGCGTTAGTCCGCACATAGGAGTAGACGATGCCCATCGTCAGCCGGCCATCATCCAAAGCCTTCCGCATCCAGGCATAGTTCTGCGCGAAGTGGTGATCCTGATAGGTGCCGTCACACACCCTGATCGACAACACCTCATACGGGTAGCTGTCATCCACCGACATCTGGAACTCCGACACATCAGCGAACAACGTGTCCCCACCCGAAGCCGAGACCGGGCCAGGAAGATAGAACCACTGATTGAACATCGGCGACGTGACCGGAGTGGCGTTCCCGCCAGTCACCAAGCCACGATTACCGTTCGACTCAATCCCCGTCCCCATCACGTTGCACACCATGTGCGACGAGTCGGCAGTCGGCCCCTGGTCGATAGCGACCACCATCGCCGCATCAGCCGGCGCATCCTGCGGAGAAGCGATACACACCAGCCCGAGCGGACCAGTCTGACCGGGCGTCAACCCGGCGAAGCTCCCCGTCCAGAACGGGCGGTTAGCCCACTGCATCTGCGGGCCGTACAGCAGCGCCAGCACGGCATAGCCGACAGCACCCGAACAATCTGTGCCCTTAGTAGGGTCTGACGGGTCTAGCACCCCGCCCCACACATACGGGTCACCCACCCGTGGATTGATGACCTGTGTCCACATGTACTGGACGTTGGCCTGGGTGATCACGCCTGAGTCACCGCCACGAGATCATCCCGCAACTTCGACAGATTCAGACCATGATCGTCCTTGCCGTTGATCAGCTTCTCTTCGGTCAGGTAGGCGTAGGTCTCATCGTTGAACTGCTGATAGCCGCCGGGAGTCATCCACTGGACTTTCCCCCAGGTGACCACGCCGAGCATGCCGCCGTTGTGCTTGCCGACACCCGAAACGTAATGGCCGCCCTCAATGGTCGGATTCTGGACCGCACCCCACGGCGAGCCGTAACGGAAAGCAGCCATCCACTCCTGCGGGAACTTGACACCAATGCCGATGCCGTCGAACAGGTACAGCGCATACCACAGTTCAGTCAGGTCGCCAGGTGTCAGCGACACATAAGCGCCGATCTTGTGAACCTTGCCGTTAGCGTCCACGATGCCGTGGTTGCGGCGGTACGCCGCCATCACCGACACATCGGTTCCCTGATCGGTAGACGGGTCAGCCGGGTTGTAACCGGTGACATCCGAGTAGGTTTGCAGCACCACGGCGTCACTGACATCGATCCGGCGGTTAGCCTCGGCGTTCCACAGCATCGTCTCGTGGTACGGGCCGGCGATAGCGCAATCCCCCACCGTATCGTTGCCCAGCATCCCCCAATGCGGGACGAGATTCTCCCGCCCAAACTTATCTGGCAACGTCGGTAGCGCAGAAGTATCCAAGTAGTCGGATAGTTGCAGCTTCACAGCCCCTGGCCGTGCAGGTTTCTTCCCCAGCTTCATAACAACAGCCCTTCAGTAGTCTTTGCCCTGCATCTGGTTGAGTCGCAGATCGGGATTCGTTATCGGATACACCTCAAGCACGCCAGGGCCGTCAAAGACAATGGGATGCGGCAGCTTCATTGCCCCGCCCATCGCCGGCCCTTCCGGCCCGTGGAAATACGCCAGGTGCGTGAACTCCCCCTTAGTGAGGCGAATGAACGCCCGCCCCACAATGTCGTCACCCTCTTGCGCCCACTGGATCATGCCGCGCTGATAGTCGGACGTTTCCGGTTCCCCATAGGCGACGAGGCCACCTATCGCCGCCGGGTTCTCAGTGCAAGCCCCGACATAGGCCGGCCAAATGACCAGACTGAGAACGCCTTCCCCCGCATTGCTCACGACTGCGTATAGGTCGGCGTCACAACAGCAGTACCCTGCGCGTTATAGGTGGTCGAAGTGACCGCACAGTTGTCCAGCATGACGTTGCCCGTCGCCGCTGACGCCGTTAGCGCATAGGTGACCGTGGTGGTCGTCGGGACGTTGATCGTCACCGCCGTACCGTTCTGCACACCCGCCGTACCAGCCGACCACGTCGTCGCGACCCGGGCGTAGGAGGGCGAACCGCCCGACACCTCACTGGAAGGGGTGGAAGTAGAGCCGGGAGCGCCGGTGGCGAGGCCGATATACACTCCCAGTGCCGCGTAAGAAGCGGCCAAGCTTGTCTTTGTACTTGAGACAGCAATTGCCATATTGAGTTGTCCTTCTAGTCGTTTATTATTGGTAGGCGTAGAACCAGGCGCAGCCGTACCCGCTGACAAACCCGGCACCGCCGAACGTGCCACCCGCGCCACCACCGCCCGGTGAATAACCGAAGGTGTTATTGGCGAAAGTGCCGCCCGTATATGTCTGGCCGTTGAAAACCTTGTTGCCGGGGGTGTCGCCGTAGGTATTCGGGCTGTGGTTACTCTCACCCGTGCCGCCAGCGGCAGACTGGCTCGTCATTCCGGTGGCCGTGGCAGTAGTGGGGTTACTGGAACCCGCAGAGCCGCCACCGCCGCCACCACCAGAACCTTGAGCGCCAATCGTGCCGGTGATAGTGGCAGTAGACCAAGGAATGCCGGTTCCTCTCACCATCGTCACCGCTACATAGCTACCGCCAGCACCGCCCCTGCCAGTATTGATTCCGTTAGAACCGCGACCGCCCTGGCCGCTACCCAACAGGATCACGTCAATTTTGTTACACCACCACGGGATCGTGTAGGTGTAAGAGCCGGGACTACCAAACGTGCTAAGGGCCGCGCCCGTAGTCGGGAATGCACATGTAGCAGATATGGTTCCAGAACCACTCCAACTCGCAGACCCTGCGGCACCGTGCGTAGCGGTTAGCGACCCACTCCCCGACATGGTTGCGGCCAAGTTGAATGTCGGGTTGACCACCACCGTGAGCGCACCGCTGCCCGACAGTCCAGCCGACAACGCGAACTGAGGCACGACGGTAGCCGACAACACCCCGACACCCGACAGCGCAGCGGACAAACTAGTCGCGTATCCCGCCGACAGCGTTCCGCTACCAGCCAGGGCGGGTGCATAACCCAACCCCGCCGACAAGGTTCCCGAACCGGACAACACCGCCTTCACCGACGCCGCATGGGCTGCCGACAAAGTGCCCGAGCCGGCCAGGGCTGCCGCCAACGCCGTCTTCACAGAAGCCGACAACGTACCCGCACCAGACAACGCAGCCGCATAACTAGGATTAAGCACAGCCGACAACGTCCCACTGCCACTCAGTGTGACCGTGTAAACCGCCGCCACCGTGGCCGTAAACGCACCCGAACCCGACAACACCGCAGACAGATGTTGGACCGGATTCAACTGCACCACCAAGGTGCCCGCGCCGGCCAGATTCGCCGCCTGCAAAACACCCAGCACCGCCGACAAACTGCCAGTCCCAGTGAGAACCATGCCCAGGTTCGGTATGTACCACCAGCCCTGCTGCTGACGTGGGGCAACAACAGCCGGGACGGTCGTATACCAAGCTCGCTGCTGAAGAGGAGGTGACGGGTTACTGGGTGTGGTACTCCACGTCATGCATCCCCCTAAATCAAACTCCTATTAGCCAAACACACAGACCAATAAGTTCTGGTTCCATATGTATCGCCAGAGACAGATACGCCCGCATCGGCCATATATCCAGGTTGAATGTTTTCACCCGCATTCAGGTAGACAAGGAACGTATCCGTTGCCCGCAGGTCAGTACCGCCATAAGCGGGATACACAATAGTGCTACCCCACTGAACCACGTACCCGTTCTGATACAGCATCGGCCCGAACGTGAACGCAGAGCCGCCGCTATGCGGAAGGTAATAGCACACCTTAACGATGTACCAACCAGCCTGACTGACAGTCAGCGCATAGGTGGAAGTGTTGTAGGTGTAGTCGCTAGTGTTCCCGGTGTAGCCGGAAGTGAAGACGCCGGAATGGGCCACCGCACCGCTCGTCGCGGAGGAAAACGAAACACTGCTAGAACTGTTGTAATAAGCCCTGAAGCCAGAACCCAGGAAACCTACATTCGACTCCAACTCCACGGCCATGCCCCGCCAAAACGCATTACCGGCGGTGTAGCTGGCGGTCGCGGAGAACGTCACCGAAGCCGCCGATGTCGCATCGCCATACACCACGGCAAGAGGGCCAGTAGAACTGGCGATATTGCCTGGATTGTAACGGTTGGTCTGACTGTACGAACTCAGGGTTTCAGTACCGCCCGTGCTGATCTTCTGCATGTAGTTCATCTGCACGAACTTGTTGCTCGTGGAAAGAGACGCCGCCGTCATAGACGGGCTAGTACTAGTCCCATTAGCCTTCGTGACGCTCCCGAGAGCAGTGACACCGGAATAAGACAGCGAATACGGGATCACCGAATACACCGACCCGCCCGAAGGCGGGGTGACGGTTACAACAACCGACGCATTCGTGGTTGTAGGCGGGTTGAACAGGCCGAACATAAACGAGGTGGTCATCGACGCCGGGGAACTCCACGATGAGGCGATAGTGGAGCCGATATTCGACATAGTGACGCCACCATAGGTGACCGTGACCGGGAACGCGCTGCCCGAGCTTGACGTGACAACCGTGAGACAGACGATGGCAAAGTTGCCAGCACAGGTGTGCGTCCCCGAAACAACCACGGGTGAAGTTGACGCAGTAATGTTGGGTGTCCAGCCAGACCCAGCCGCATCAAACGCGACACCCGAAGAAGACGGGTTAGGCAGAATAACAATGTTCTCTGCCGGGAAATTAGCAACACCGGCACCGATAGTCGCCGGGGTATGTGAACCGGAGCCACCGAAGATCGCCTGACCAATTGCATCAAGCGTGCCCTGCAAATCATTGACGATAGTCGTGCCGATACCGGTCAGGCCCGAAACCAGGCCACCGGAAATCGGCCCGGTCTTAGTGAGAGACAAGTCGTCCCACCAGATCGAACCGGCGGTAACAGTTGACGTGACCTGCACCTGAAGATAGACGGTATCCACGCCGGCAGGAACGGAATATGTCCCCCCACCCGACGCCCAACCATTACTTGCGGCAGGATTCAGCAGCGACTGCAAAGGGATCGTCGCAACATTAGTGCTACCCAGATAAGTGAGCAGATTCAGAGTGAACGCCGTGCCCGTCGCGGCCACACCAGACCACATCAACCAGCAACCCGCACTAAGCTGGTCCCCCTGCACGACCGGAACCGCATTGCTATTCAGCGTGATATTAGTGCCGTTAGCAACACACTTCGCCGAGCCGCCCGAGTTACCGGTGTGATCCTGAGTGTTATCCCATGACCACTGGCCGGTAGTCGGCATCGTCTGAGCGTTATCGAACGAACCACTTGTCAAAAGATTCGGGTTCACGTTAGTGACATGCGAAGCCGACACCACCGGGATACGCGCATGCGGAATCAGATTGATCACCGCCTGCGAGAAGAAGCTCTTCAGCGCATCCCACACATTAGACAGAGTCTTGCCAACCCCGGCGACATCTCCCACGAACCCGTTCCACAAAGCGTCGAGCACGTTCTGGGTCTGGGTGTACTCCTTAACTACCACATCATCGAAGTAATAAATATCGCCAGCGTTGACGGAGTTAACAAAGGCGAACGGGGCGAACGAATAGACACCCGAAGGGATAGTGTAATAGCCCGACAGCTTCGTCCACGCACCATTGAAAGATGTGCTGGCGGTTGCCGTCGCCCCCGTGGTTATGTTGCCGACATATCCCCCAGTGGAATTATACGTTTGAACATTCAGAGCGATAGTGCCGGTGGTTCCGACGTTAGCCGCGCCACCGTACACATAGCATTCAAAGTAGTAAACGTCGCCAGGAACACACTTCACCGTCAGATAGGCCGTGTCACTGCCACCAAGGAACTGGTAGCCATACGCATTAGTGCTGACGCACTTCAGTGAGTACGTTCCGGTATGGGCAACAGTTGTAGAGCGACTCCAGGTGCCGCCGCCAGTGCCGCCCAGGTAGAAGGTGGCGTTCTCAAAGCCGGGATCGGGCACCACGTTCGGGCCAGACGAAATAGCGGAGGTGGAAATCCCGAAAAGGTTCGCCAGGTCCGTAGACATAGCCTTGGTGATATTGGGGATGTTCAACGCATTCAGGACACCATTAATCACAGACGCCGGAATGGACCCTAGGTAAGTGAGGATGTTAGCGACAGTATGGCCCGTGCCAGAGTGACCCAAAGCGTTCGCAATGTTGTCGATAACCCCCTGAAGGTCCGACGCCAGAGCCTTCGCCGACAGATCACTCGCCAGGTTCGTGATCACCGACTGGGGGATTGCTCCAAGATAAGTGAGGATGTTGGCAACGGTGTGACCCGTTCCAGAGTGACCCATCGCGTTCGCAATGTTGTCGATGACGCCCTGGAGGTCCGACGCGAGCGCCTTCGCCGAGAGGGCCGACGCAAGCCCGGTCACCACAGACTGCGGAATGTTCTCCAGATAAGTGATGATGTCGGAGACCGCGTTGCCGGTAGAAGGACCACCTAGAGCGTGAACGATATTATCCACCACGCCATTGATGTCGCCGCTGATAGTCGAGAGATCAGACGCAAGACCCGACACCACAGCCTGGGGAATATTCTCCAGATAAGTGAGGATATTAGATGCGGTATGCCCCGTGCCACTGTGGCCCATCGCGTTAGCGATAGCATCGATAAGACCCTGGAAATCGGCACCACTGGTCAAGCCGTTGATGAACGCCTCAAGGTCGCCGATCACAGTGCCGCCGACACTGGAGATCAGCGACTCAAGCCAGTTGATCGCATTAGTCGCATCAGTTTGGATCGTGGAAATCAGATTGCCGAAGTTGAACAGATTCAAGAAGGCGTCAGTAGCGCCGATCACGTCACTCGCCGGGATCAAGCCGCCCGTCAAAGCGTTCACAATCGCGCCGGCAACAGCCTCGAAAAGCTGCTTCGCCCACGCCTCAATCAACCCCGCCGACAACGGCGAAGGAGCATTGATCGCCTGCGTGGGCGCATTGTGGATGGCCGGATTGGGGGTGATCGGGTAGCTCATTAAAATCCCTCTACTAAGTCAGAGTCGGTTGGACCTGAACCGTGAAAGCGCAAGTGCTGTTAGAGACTGCCCACGCATCGGAAGTGGTCGCCGTTTGTGTCGCGATGAAATAGACCGTCGCGGCACTACCCGCAGACACCAGCCCATAACCGCCAGACAGGGCCGAGCCGAACGCCGGGATCAACGTGGTTGGCGGCGGGGTAGCCCCAGTCACGCCGCGCCCGTAACCGACCTGGTTGCCTGTCGTGGAGTTATTGATCCGGCACACCAAATCGACATGCGTGTTCACCGTGCCCGTCGCCACCGCCTGGCCGTGAACAACCGGATACCAGTCGAACGGCTGAGACGGCACAGTCAACGAAGCCAAAGTGGACTGGCTGTTCGTGCCGCTAGTCGAAGCCGACGTGTACGAAGACGGCACAAACAAGTTGCCCACCATCTGCGCCGACACAGCCCACTTGCTCGTGCTGCTGTTGTAGACCAGCGTGTAAGCATTCGTCGGAGTGCCCGAGAAGTCAGTCGCCCCCGCAATCGTGAACGTGCCCGACGTGCCCGCCTGCCCCGAGTTGACATACAGGGTCAAGTCATAGACCGACGCCACACCCGCACTACCCGCAGTCACCAACGTCCACGTACTAGCCGGCGGCGTCGTGCCATACGACACCTGATTCACCGTCACGTTACGCAGCGTCGGAGGAGGGCCAGGATTACCGGCCACCAGAGCCGGAAGATTCGACACACCCACCGAAGGCGTCAACGTCAAAGTCGCGACACCCGTAGTACCAACATCACTGCTATCAGTGAAAAGAACCTCGCCGGTCCAGGTGATTCCGTTTGCCACAGAAATTCCCCTATTCAATTGTTTGAGGAACGCGCGCAGTGCCCAGCGAACTGGGCACCGCGCAGCGTTAGTTAGAACTCATCGTGATGATCTGCACAGCCTCTTGCAGCTTCGTCAACCTATTCAAGGTCTTCGTAATCGGATTCATCGCACGCTTACCATCACCGATAGTGCATTCAATCTGAGACCGCGTCTTCCGGTCGTCCTTAAAGAGAACCCGATCAAGATAATCGGTGTACAAGACGCCATCCAAAGCGAAAGACGCCAACCCCCCAACGAACAGGTCTTTCCCAAGCGTGTAAGGGAACCCGTTGTCGAAAGACAACTTAATGCAGTGATAGCCGCGACTATCCCACATAGCGCCCTGGAGGGCGAACCACTCATCCAATGTGTACGCAGACGCGCCGGTCTGAACAAACATTTCCGGCCAGCCATACGGACCCAACTTCACACGCCGCTGGAAGTTCTCAATCAACTGGAATGCTAATAGCACATCGTCAAATGTTCCATCCAGCAATGTGGAAGGCACACCAGTGACACCAATGGCGATAGTGATCGCGTCAATCATCCACTCAAAAGTGGCGTTGATCAGGTCATTTACCCATTTGGGACTCTTGCCGCCGCCGATGATCGTGTGGGCCAACGGGTGATGCCCGTACAAATGGAACTCAGTCAAACCACCACGAGGATGATCCTGAAACAACACCCACGGCTTCACAAAGTCCACACCGATAAGCGGGGCGATATTCACACCCTCCGGTGCATACTCATTACCGGAATTGAGGAACGGCGAAAGCACATCCCCCAACACACTCGACTGAATATCAACCAAGTCGGTGATAAGGCCATCGACAAACGTGCCAGTCGGCCCCGTAACCCCGCTGCGGTTCTTAACATCAACCACAATCGTCGGGAGCTTCAACGGAATTAACAAACCAGCCGGCTGGGGATCGCCAGGAAGCCACACATTCGCCGACAAGATGAGGCCGTTCGACTTCACAACCTCTTCAACCAATGTGCTGATCTGATCCATACGGCCATTCATGGAAATCCACGGCGACGTATCGAAAATCGGATCAGTCGGGACCACCACAATCGGGGTCATCAACATGTCAATCGGGTTGCCGTCGCTTTCCAGCAACGTCCCGAACCATGCTTCCCAATCCAAGTTGCCAGACAGCAGATTATTGGTGAACTCCCACAGCCCAGATTGGAGCCGGAAGCACTGCTCCATAATCATGGTCTTCACGCAAGTGATAGCAGGTCCGATAAACACGGCCCGGTTCGGGAATTGCGCCTGAACCGGTGCGAGAAAGTTCGGCCATACCAGGATTTTGGAGAACCAGGCATAGTCGCCCATGCACTGCAACGTCAAAGTCTTAACGCCCTTGACCATTGCGTAGTCGAAGTTATCGACTCGGCCAGACCAGCGCATAGCGCCAATATCAATCGTGACCGGAACCACCGACTGATAGCACGTCATTGCCAGAGAAGCCAGCGGATCGCTGGTCTTCATAACAATGGTTGCCGTCTCAATCTCGTTCTTGGGGAACTCGCAGGTAACCTCTATGTAGTCTCCGACCTCGCCCTGCGGCGAGTACATGTTGGAGTACAAGGTGACGATGCACTGCGGAGGGAAGTCCTTCGACATCGCCGTATACATTTGAGCAGCAGAAGCCGCCTGCCGACCCGTAGAGTTAAGGGCAGCCTGGAAAGCATCCTGCTGTTCAACCGTTAGAGCGGCCATCTGCGTTGCGGAGTAAGAGCAGCGACAACCTTCGAACTGGCATTACCGTTCGCAATCGACACAGCAATGTTCGACACAACCGGGGGCTGGCTATCAAACTTAGGCGGCACCGGAGTGGTAAACCGACCGTTCAGCAGCGAATACATATTGCCCTGCGGAGGAAGAATGCCAAACACCGACTCAAACTGCTCCAGTAGCGGCGGCACATTGTTGTTCGTCGCGAACGAAACCAACTCACTCATCAGCGACTGGAAGATGTTGCTCGTCTGCGCCGGCTGATTCGGGGACAAGTCAACAACCCCCCTCAGCCGTGGCAGCGTAGTAAGCATCGCGACCTGGCCCTCCAGCAGCGGCCCGAACGTAACCGTGTTGCCGCCCGTATGGGCAGGCCCATCCGAGAGCGTGAACGTCCCCGGCCCGTACAGCAGATACCTAGGCCACCCGTCCTGATCGCCACGGTTCACCAGCGGAAGAAACCCGTTCTGCGACACACCCGTGTTATCCCCAGCAGCCCACAGTTCGATATTCGGGGGCGGCACCTGATCCAGATACGGGGGAAGAATGCCCGGTCCCGCCGCCATGCCCCAGCCCCACCCGCGATGGGTAGAACCCAAACCTGACTGCGTGCCCTTCTCGGTGAAATCAACCACCGTGACAGTGCCGCCAATCGTCACCCCGAGAGAACTCAGGACCGGACCCACCGCCAGATAGTCGCCGCGCTGAATCTTGAAATTCCTCGCACCATTAGTGGTGCCACAAATCAGCGTCCACGTCTCATTCCACACCGGAGGGATCAGCAGCGGCTGCCACCACAGCACCGTCTCCGCGCCACCAATGAAGCTGCTCAGCGTGATCGTATTCAGCACGCCATTGCCGCCGATACGGGCGCGAATGTAGTCAGTGGAAGTCGAGTTCATCCGCGCCAAGATGTCGATATAGACACCACCCAGCAGGTCGAAACCAACCGGGGCGGCGAACTGCACCGACACAACCTGATTGTCCGTAGTCGAAGTCGTGTTATGGCGGTTGATCACCTGGCGGGCAGCAGACCCGGAAGGCTGCCAGTTAGCGTTGCCGTTACCAGTCAAACCGCACACGCCGGCACCGCCGGCACCCGAATAGGTTTGCGTCCAGTTCGCCCCCAACGTCGTATTGGCCGAGCCGGTGAACGTGTCAGACACGGTCTGCAAACCCAACTGGAACGTCGCAACCGAATCGAAAGACTGCCAGAAAGCGTCATCGTTACGCCACGCCCAAGTGAACCGCTGCGTACCCGGCACCGAACCGGACTGCGTGATCGGATCAGTGAACGTCTTCAACTCGCGGACCTTCGCCCACCACTCCCCGTTATCGGGAGTGAACACACTCAACCGACCCTGACGCTTCGCATCACTAGCGCCGATCCAGCTACGCATAACATCGCGCATATCGTTCGCAGTAAGGCCCGAAGCCTCAACCTGCACATCGATCTCCGCAGGGTCATACACCGAATCCAGATAAGTGATGCCATCCTGCCGAGCGCCCTGGTTATCCACATGCTGGAACGGCGGCGTCAAACCCGAAATGCTCAACGCCGAGATGCCGTTCTGCGCCCCCGGCGTCGGAGCCAAAGGTCCGGCAATGTAGAACGGTGTCTGCTCATGCCCCACATACGTGATATGGGGCGTGGTGTTCTGCACGAGAAGGTTCTCGCCCAGCAGAGAAATCTGCCCAGGCGGGAAACAGCGCGCCGGCCCATTCACGCCAGGACGGTTATTGTTCGCCCTCCACGACAGCGCCAAAGAGTGCAGATAGTTCAACGCAATCTGATACGAGGTGAGACCATTCTGCGGATTCCCCGGCGGCGGGGCGATGGGGTACGTTACGTGCCCACCGCCACCACCCGCGACAGCCGTCACAATCGATGAGATTTGAGCCTGTGCCGACGCCAAGTTCGGAAACCCTGCGGTGGCGAAATAGGTGGTGAGGAAGGATGTCATGCTGATGCCATCCCAGTACTCCGTAAGGAGTCCCACCAGATTCTGCTCACCCACGCCCGCCGTGGTATCGCTTACCGCCGTGATGATGTCGTTGACGTTCGCGAAGTCCCACCACTTGGCCTCGGTGCCCGAGAGGCGATACGTGGAAGGGAAGCAGCCGTGCCCACCCGACGTGGAACCCGGCGCATCCCACGAGCCGCTCCACGTCGAGCCAGGCCAGGTGTGGTTGATCTCGCGGAAAGGATTACCGAAAGTGACCGCACCCAAGAAATCCGACGCCCTAGCAGTCAAACTGCCAGACCGGATTTCGTTATACACCTGGCTCATCACCATCGCGCCCTGGCTATAGCCGCCCAGACAGAACGGACCCGGTGTCGCCTTGATCATCGCAATCGTGGACGCCACACCCTGAGTCACCGAGTCCTTCATCGGGAACAGCGCATCCGCGAACGGGGTGATCTTCTTCGCATCAAAAAGCGTGGGGTCCAGCATCGACGGGAACGGATCGTTCTTAGGAGCGCCATCCCAAGTCGCCGACCCACCATTGACGCCGGGAATATAGAAGTTATTCCCGCCGCCAATGGTGCTATAGCCGATACCGAACAGGTCGATCAAATAGGACGTACCGCACGCATAGAAAAAGGAAACACGCGGAGCGGAAGTCCTATATGAGTAGCCCATGAAAACCCCTATTCAGTTGTTAAGCCCTGCAAGTTAAAATCCCGGCGCGACCGCCATCATCTGACGAGCAATGTCCTTACCAGCAGACTGACCGTCACCGTTATGGACATGCTGATTTTCGATATGAACCATCGGAGCCGGTTTACCGTCAGGGCCGGTCTTGCCGGAATGACCCATCTTGTTGGGATCGTTGCCGCCATCCTTCTTCTCCAACGGCTTAGACGCACCGGCAGCATTCGGAGTGCTGGGATGAGCGCCCGCGAGACCGCCAGCGATCTTCCCAAGCCACCCCTGACCGATGTTGTTACCGGCACCGTGCAACGTGAACGATTCCAGCAGTCCACTCGCCGCGATACCAGCCACCTGGCCGGCGTAGCCGACAGCCCGGTTAGCTTCCTGGGTCATAATGTCGGTAGCCGCAGAAGCGGCAGCGCCAGCGCCGGGGGCCATCATATTGACGCCCGCACCGATAGCCTGAGAGGCTGCGCTTTCCGCACTTCCCAAAAGCCCGCCAGAGATGCCGCCGCCCTTGCCCGTGCCGCCCGTAGGCTGCTGAGACAAAGCGCCAGCGTTAGAGCTACCCACTGCGGCGGCCTTACCCGCCGAAGCGAGACCCGCCGCGCCGGCACTAGCGTTCGCCGCACCCGTGACAGCACGATTGCCCATCTGCTGATCGTGGTAGCCGCCATGCGGCCCGTTATGCCCGCCCTGGCCCCCCATATAGCGGGAAGCATCAGCAGTAGCAGAACCACTCACAGCCAGCGGATTATGCCCAGCAACAGAACCGTAAACACCAGCCCCGACACCTGTACCGGCAAGCCCGCGACGGCCAACCGTACCGGCGCTGCCACCAACCCCGGGAATCATCAGACCGCCGCCGCCGCCGCTGAGCGAACCCAACGCCGGATGAGCATGAACAGAACCACTGATACCAGCGATAGAGCCATGCAACCCGCTAGTCGTACCGGTAGCATCCCGGCCCCAACCGCGACCGGACAAACCCGCCAGCCGCGATATAGTGCCCGTGATGTCGCCAGAACCGCCGCCGAAGGAACCCCCGGCACCGCCATCCCGCTTAAACACCGGAGACTGACCGCCGCCGCCCGTGAAGTCATGCGTCCACGACAAATCAGGAGCATCCAAACCAGGATTAGCGCCAGGAGCAGAAGCCGCCGCCGAAGCATTGATCTGATCCTGGGCGATCTTCGCCTGAGTACTCGCAATCACCGAAGCCTTAGAACCCTTAGCCTGCTCCTGCGCCAGACGAGCCTGATCAGCCACCAACTTACCGCTAGTGTTGACCGCATTGTCCTGCTGCTTCTGCGCCAACGCAGCCTGAGACTGCTGCGCCCTCGTCAACGTGTTCTGCGCCGCGTCAGCCTGGGAAGAACCCTCCCCATGCTTACTGATCGCACTGTCCAGCTTGCCCTGATCAGTCGTGACCCGGCGAGCCGACTCCTCCGACTTCAACTGGGCGTCCAAAGACTTCAACTGCTCATCGGTGTAGTTCGACAACGCAGACGCAGACGCATCCATCGTCGTAGCGAACTGCGGATCGTTAGGCATCAAAGGCCCACCACCGCTGCCGCCCCGCTGCGCCGCCGCGATCTTCCCAATGGGATTACCGAGCGCCAGATTCGCGAGAAGCTCAGTGAACATCTTCGCAATGTTCGGGATGGTGAAACCACCCGACAGCGCATCCAAAGGATTCGCCGTGCCCGGTGAACTACCCGAACCGCCAGAACCACCGGAGCCGCCGAAGCCACCCCCGCCACCCGAGCCACCGCTGCCGCCGTAGCCGCCGCTGCCGCCCTGGCCCTCGCCATAGATCGACGGCAGATACATGTGGTGATCGAACTCCGCAGACGAAGCGCCAGCCGCGCCGGCACCCACAAGGAAGTTCCCGTGCGAGCCACCCGACTCGGCGTTCTCGCCGTCAGACAACGTCATCGCAGCATGGCCGTCATTCGTCCCGTTGCCGTGGTTATACCAGCCAACCGAGATCGTGCCCTTACCGCCGATACCCGTCTTAAAGCCGCGCTCAGACAGCCACGAACCCATGTTCTTAGTCGTCGGCAAACCACCGCCGCCACCAAGCGTGGAGTTGATGATCTGCCCCACCATGCCCGAGCAGTCATTACGCTTACCCTGGCTATACGGGGTGCCCTCCAGCATGCGGGCAATCAACACGTCGGGGCCATAGCCCTGACCGCCACCCCCACCGGGGGTGATGCCACCCGAATCAAAACCATTCAAGGCGTGGATGAACCCGGCACCCAGCTTGCGGGTCGCGCTGGCATTGATGATGCCCTCACCGCCGGCCAAACCGATCAAACCGTGACCAGGGATATGCCCCACCCGATCATCGGTATGCGAGTAACCGGGAATGACACCGCCAGTGCCAAACCCCAGCGCCCGCTTATACCACGGCTGGTTATCTGACGGCAGGATCGGGTTACCGCTGGAATCCGTTCCAGTAGGCGTTACCGTATCGGGCGTAGCCGCGACAGCCGCCGTTGGTCCGAGCAGACGCGCAGCACCCGGCAGCAGAGCAGCCGCACCAGCACCAGCCCCGGCACCAGCGCCAGCACCAGCACCCGCAGCCAAAGCCGCATCAGTCTCGCCCGCCTGAGTCGCCACACGCTCCTCAGCAGCGACCTCCTCCGTTGCCGCAGCATCCACGGCTGTCGCACCCTCTTGAGCAGCAGCAGCGCGCTGCGGACCCATCGACGTATTCGCCGCATCCGACGCAACAGTGGTCTCAGCAAGAGTGGTCTTCAACCAGGTGTAACTGGTCTTCAGGAAGTCCCACAACTCCTTGCCCATCATCACGGCCTTCATCGTCAACCACGTTGTCGAGATCGCCGCCAAAGCACCCACAAGCGTGTAAGCAACACCCTTGTTATCCACCATGAACTTGCCCACATCAGACAAACCCCTGGCAACCACAGTCATCACCGGGACCAACACCTGGCCCAACTCAATACCAACCGCGCCGAACGCAGCCTTCATATCGGCGATCTGCTGATTCAGATTCTTACTCACATCAGCCGTGCCCTGCACATTGCCAGCAGCATCAGCCTGAGCCTGAGAAGTCTCCTTGACCGCCTTAGTCCACTCCTCCTGGTGAGTGCCCGAAAGCTGCAACGCCGCCTGATAAGCAGTCATCGAACCGAAAGCCTGCGCCATCGCCTGCTCATAGTTCTGGACATCGCCCTTGCCGGCCTTGATCTGACCGGAGAAACCGCGCGCAGTGTTCTCCAACGCCACCCACTGCTTCGCCAGGTTACCCTGATCGCCATCGGCAAACCCTTGAGCTTCCTTACGGAACTCTTTAAGACCAATCTGATTATCTTTATACCGCTGAGCCAAGTCCTTCATCGGGCCATCGGCCATCGCCGAGAACGCATCATCGGCAGACTTCATCGCCAACACGTTCTGGTTGATGATCGGAATCTGCCCCTTCAACTCGGGGCCAAACTTGTTCGCAATCGTGTCCGCAATGTAGTTGATCGACCCGCCCAGGCCGCGCTCTTTCAACTCATCGGAAAGCTTCTGAGAGTTAATCCCGAACGCCGCCAACTCGTTCGTCATCGGATTCGTAGCAGTCTGCAAATGCATCAACACGTTACGAAGGTTCTCCGACGCCTGATCCGCGCCCTCACCCGAACGAGTAACCATGCCCAACGAAGCAGCCATGTCCTCAAACTTGATACCCAACGCGGCAGCCTGCGGCTCAATGTTGTGCAAAGCGCCAGTGAACTCGCCCAGGTTGACCTTCGCGAACGAAGACGCCTTCACGATCTTCGACATCGCGTCAGCCGGCGAACCCAGCTTATCGCCGTAGTCATTCAGCGTAGTCGTCAACGCCTTAACCACAGTATCCAGATCGACGTTCTCAAGCTTCGCGCCCTGCGCGGCAGACTTCAGAACATCCAACCCCTCCTGGCCGTGCTTACCGGCAGACTCAATGAAGTACATCGACTGAGAAAGCTGATTCGCACCAATACCCACATCGCCGGCCATCTTCAAAATGCCGTCAGACACAACCTTGATATTGGCGGCAGTCTCCCCCGCAGCCGTCTGCAACTTCGTCAGATTCTGCTGGAAATCCCCGGCAGACTTGATCGCCACACCCATGCCAACAACCAGGCCACCCGTGATCGCCAACCCGGCCACATTGAAAGCGCGACCAGCGTTAGACGCCGTGACAGCAGAGTTCTGGATAGCCGTGGTGTGCTTCTCCACCGCAGTAGCGGCATTCCGGTTTGCCGTCTCGTAATCGCGAGTACGGGCCGTCGCCACCAGGCGGGCATCCGACACCGCATTCTCGGCCCGCAGCATCGTAGAAGCCTTAGCAGTGCCCGTATCGCGGACCTCCTGCAAACGCTTCTCAGCCACCTCAACATCGTGAGCAGCCTTCGTCTGACGCAGATACGCATCAGTAGCAATCGTAGAAGCACGCTCAGTAGCCTGGGCAGTCGCCAGAATACGGGCCTCAGCCTCTTTACCAAACGAAGCGCCAATAGCCGAGCCGCTCTTCTTGAATACACCCTCAACCTTCTGAAGGATGAGAGCCAGAGCGGCCATATCCATCCTCGGCAGAACGTCAAGGAAAATCCCTTTTTCGGCAGCCATTAGCCCTCCAAGTATTCTATTGTGAACCGCCATGCAACTGGCGCAAAATGTCCGAACGAACAGCCCGACGCTCTTCCGCAACCCGCGCGCTCTCCGCAATCTGAGCAGGAGACTCCAACAACTGGTACGGCATATCCTGACCGTTAATCGACGCCTGATCGACACGCATCAACTTCAACTCATTCAGCACGCCAGCATTGATGTACTCCTCGTCAGACCAGTCGCCCTTACGGAGCGCCCGCCTGAACTCAGACTTATCATGCAAGGTGTCTATCAAAAGCAGCAGCCGCCGGCTCGACATCGTCCCCCGATGCCAATCATGGATGTCGAAACCATCCCGAAGGAGATCAACTTCAATCTCCTTCGGGAACAACGTCACCCACGCGACCGCTTCCCTTATTTTGGGTCCGCGTCCTGCCTGCGCTTAGCCTCATCAACCATGTAGTTCCAGGCCAAAGTAATATCATTCGACCGCAAGCCGGCAGCGAGGAACTTCTCGTGCTCCTCCTCGCCCAGGATCGCCTTCGCAGTGCGGGCACTGACCGACTCAAGAATCTTCCCGTCGATCTGGTGCGGCTCCTTGATACGAGTCAGCGGCTCGCCAACCACATCCTTCAAAGGCTTGCCGTCCTCGCCGAGCAGCGTTTCCCGATCCAGGCCGTCGCCGCGCTGGAACGCCTCAAGACGCTCCTGCGCCTCGTCGTCAATCGTCAGCGGGTGCGGAATCACATAGTCCTGGCCGTCATTCGGGCCGATCAAAATAATGGAGGCGATCTGCGACTGGGCCTCAAGAGCCTGCTCGCGGAAGTCGGCAGCCGAAAACCGGCGCTGCGCCCTCTGCTCAGCCCTACGAGCCTCAATGTCCTTTGCTGATGCCATAGTAAGTTCCCCTTACATTCATGTTTGTGGTTAAAAAGAGGGACAACCCCCGGCACAGAGATAAACCATGCCGGGGGTTGTCGGATGCCCTTGTGAGGCAAGTACTGCTTAGGCCAGGAAGGTGGCCGACGTGCTGGACGCAGACGGCACCGACACGGCACCATCGGAACCGGTCGCGATGACCTGAACCAGCTTCGAACCCGCCGCAACACCAGTGACCTTGATGACCACAGTGCCCGACGTGGTCTGGTAACCCACCACGTTGAAGGTGGTATCCAGAGTCGCCGGCACCCAGGTGACACCCGAGTCAGCCGAAGTCTTCACCACGTAGGTGAACGGATCATTCAGCGACACCGGCTGAGCCAGCGTGACGGTAGCCTTACCGCCCGAAGCCAGACCGGAAACCACCGGAGCGACCTGCGCGGTCGCCCAAGTGACCGGGCCACCCGAAGAAGCCCACGACGGACCCGAACGCAGAGTCGAAGCCGCAAAGCCCGACGCCGGATCAGGGAACACGTTGTAAGTCAGTTCCACACTGTCAACGCTCTTCGCGTTGAACCCGCGCTTGCCAACCTTCGCCAGCGTCACACGCGGACGAACCTCAGCAATGTACTCCGCGTTCGACTGCGGCCCATCAACACCAATCACCACGATCTGGCGGTAGATAGTGTCAGTGGTCAGCGGCTTCACCGAAGCGTAACCCAGCGTGCCCACCTCGGCCAGCGCCGACAGCGGCAGGTTGTTACGAAGAATATCGATCAGCGGCGAAGACTGCATCGCCGTGAACATGATCTCTTCATCATCCTGAGTGATGTCAGTACGCTGCGCGCGACGAGACTGCCAAATCTTGGTCTCTTCGACCGCATACTTAGGAGTGAACTCCACGCCGGCCTCAGACAGAGCGCCGACCTCATAGAACTGACCGCCAGGGTTGCTGGAAGCCAGCAGAGTCTGGGTGATCGACCCATCAGTCTGGAAAGGAGTGAAGGTGTTCAGAGCAGTGGAGCCATCGGCCTTCCAGTCGCGCATAAGCACGCTGCCATAAAGCCACTTGCGGATGCGAGTCGCATCGCCAGTGTAAAGCGAAGTCCACAGTTCACCTGTGATAGCCATATTCAGTTGTTCTTTCTCTCAGAGGAGGTTGTTTTGGGAAAGGTGGCTTAATTCAGCCGCAGGCCGAGCCTGTAACGGCCCACATAACGGTGGACGGTTTTATCTTCGTAATCAACCCAGATCGGGTTCTCTACGACATTGCGAGAATCCACACTATAGACAGTTCCCTCAACCGTGACCGAAGTCTTAGCCGTGAGAGCTTTCATCGCAGCGTGCATCCGCTGAGCCGCATCACTCGCGGCAGTACGGGTGAGGTCGAAACAATGAATCGACAACACGGGATGATCAGAGATCATGTCCTCCCGGCCCGACACACGTCGAACCAGAAAGAACGGCATCGGAGAGTTCTGCTCCATCGACACCCCAACATTAGTCAGGGTAGGCGTCAGATAAGCCACCATGAACTCTTCAGCCTGGACAGTTACACCATCAGGCACTGACAGTTGAACCACCCCCAAAATGCTCAAGAGTTGAAGCGCGCGGCGCAAACTCGGGCATATGCCTGGACCCGTATTCGATCCAGAATGCCTTATAGTCATGCGCCTGCACGCGGGCCTTCATAAAGCCCGTCTCAGTCGCCGGCAGGAACTTAACCCTGATCGACTTCTCATAGTCGCCGGGGCGCTCAACATAACCCGACTTCAAGGTATGCTCCCTGGAGTGGGGATGATCAAACGCCATCCAATAGTCCTGCCAGAACTCCTTGACCTCCTCGGCCTTCGCCATCAAGCCCGCCCGAACAGCAACAGACTCAGCGATAGCACCGTCGATCTCAGCCTCAGTGAAGCATTGGGCCACAAGCCCCTGAAGGCTCATCAGCTTGCCTGCTCAATGCAAGTGATCGTGACGTGATGATTGCGGCCCCGCCAATCGCGGTACTGCTTCACACCCTGCACCCGGTAGCCCTTACCCTGGAAGGCGAGGATGTCCTCAGCCTTACACGATAAGACCACCGCAGTAGCCGGCGAAATGCAGCGATGGGTGGCATGTGAATACTCGGTGTCCGAGACCACATCCCCGATAGCCAACGGCTGAAAGTTACAGCCATCGACCACAGAGGTTGTGATCCCCTTCACCGCCACACCCAACTTGTCGCGACTCGTTGTCGTACCCTTGATGGTGAACGTCACCGAGTCCGCGCCGGGATTCACGCCACACCCACGTTGCTGTACTGGTCAAGTATCACTCTGTCGAAATCGTTCAACTTGACGCCAGCCGACCCACTGAAGCGGGCTTCTTCATCACCCACCCGGCGCTGCATAAGCCCAACCGGATTCTCCAAATACTGCTGAGCTAGACGGGCGCACACATCCACCAAGGGCTGAGGAACCGTGGAGTAACCGTGGTCAAATGTCACACGCAGTGACCCTGGCAACCAAGGCCAGGAGTAACCAGTAGTCCAAGTAGTCCCAGGAAGACCCGTAGTGTCATAGATGAGGCCCGTGTCGGGAACGAACGCGAAGTTCGTCAACGTCACCCACGTCATCCCCGAACCCAAAGGATCAGGAAGATAGCCGGCGACAGCCGAAACAGCCAATACAGGATAATCGGGAAGCTGAGCAGAACCGCTCTGCGGCGTGACCACCACAGTATCGCCCGTCACCAGATCGAAGTCCCGATTGCAGTAGCCGGTAATGAACGATGTAGCCCACGAGAGCGCCCCGTCAATCGCCCCACTGTCATAGGAAGACTCAACTAAATCTGAAGACGATGCGAGCGGAGTCACTTCGTCTCGACGCCCTCAGTTGAAGCCGGCGCAGTCTTAGCGGCAGGAGCTTTCACAACCTTCGCCTCAACCTTGGCCTCTTCCACAACAGGCTCTTCCACAGGCTCTTCCACAGCGGCCTCAACAACCGGCTGGAGGGGAAGCGCACCCATAGTGACAACCGGCTGGGGACGCACGATGCTCATCGTGTAATCGTCAATCACCGAAATGTTTGTGCTCACAAAAAACCACCTTTCGTTTGGGGAGCAGGGGGTGCCCCCGAAAGGGCACCCCCCACACCTCGCAGCCCAAAATTACGGGCCGACAACCAAGTTGATGAGTTCGAATGCGGACGGGCGGTAGACCAGCAGGCCCAGGCGCTCCTCGGCGCGAACGGTGATCTTGCCGTTCACGAAATCAGTACCGTTGGTGTTGGTCATCTGAAGGCTGACACCCTCGCGACGAGCAGTCTGGATGGTGGAGCTATCGAAGTAGCCCACCAGCACAGTGCCCTGCGGCAGCGACTGAGTGGTCACCACGGGGATGTTCCACAGCGACTGGCCGCCAATGACATTGGCAGAACCGGACTGCGCGCCTCCATAGTTATGGCCGAAGAAAGAGCCGCCAAAATACTGCCCTGCGGTGTCCTTAGCCAGTCTAATCACAGCCCAGTCATTCGGGTGCATCAGGATCGCAGTCGGAGTGTTGAACACAGCCAACTGGATGTCCACCAGAGAGGCGAAGATGCCCTCGGCGATGGCAACAGCAGTCGGGTACACGCCAGTGCTGAGGCCCGTGATCTTGCGACCGTAGGTCAGCGAAGCGATGGTCTGCTGCTGAACGAACGCGCCCGACTCACCAGTCTTGGGGAACTGGACGTTAGTCGAAGCGGTGATCGTCTGAGGCTTGGTGAAACCGGTGCTGCGGTTAAGCAGACCGTTGACACCGGGGTAGCCCGAGCCGGCCAGAATCTGAATCTCTTCCTGACGCTGGATGCCCTCAAGCAGACGGCCTTGAATGAACGAAAAGAGCTGCGGCGCGTCGCGGACAACTTCATCAGTCAGAGTGGCTGCGTTCGCGATCTTCCCGACCTGCTCGTAGACCCGCGAGAACTGCTCGCTGGAGAACGGGTACAGACCGTTTTCCGCAACCTGGTTCGCATTGTTGGTCGCAACCGACTCAGTCAGGTACGACAGATCGGGGCTGGACACCGGGATAGAGGTGATCAGGTCCGAAACGTGCAGGTTGTAGAAAAGCTGCTGAACGATACCCGGCAGGAACGTCGGGAGGATTCCCGGCGCAAGCCCACCCGGCAGGAACGGCGACTGGCCGGCGGCAGTCGGGCCGGTAGCACCGGTCAGACCTTCACCCATCAGGTTGTTCGTGGCGGTCGCATCTTTGGCATCGATGTTGAAGGTGAAGTCGAACTCGCTCTTCGCCTTGCTGAAGTCGTCAAGCGACTTCACGGCCTCGTGGTACTTGGGGTGGCGCAGCAGCGCCGCACCCAGTTCCCGACGAATCTGGCCCAGGCTGCGGACCTCAAGCTGCGGAAGGACAGACGGGGTGCCGTCGATCTCTTTCGCCTCGCCAGTCGGGCCGAGCTTGGCCGACATCTCGGCACTGCGCTCGCTGTTCTTGACAGCCAGCATGTGAGTGTCCCAGTCAACCTTGACCTGATCCAGAGCAGCGCCCTTCTGAGCCTCAGTCATGCCCTCGTTGGCGTTGATGTCAACGATGGACTTCCGAAGCTCTTCGCCGCGCGCCTTCAGTTGTGCGCTATTCATTACGTTTCTCTCCTAGAGAAGTGGAATTAGACCGGCCCCAGAGCGGGGAACCGGCCTGTCGTGCTATTGGTGGGGTCAGTCCGAAAGGACTTCAGAGTCAGCCCACATGGACATCTCCATGCGTGCAGCCCTAGCAGCCACATCGGACTCAGCGGCTTCTCCAGCGGTCGAATCGGCGGGCGCGGGCGCTACGTCAGCGGCGGCGGCGGCTTCCTCAACGGGTGGATCGGCGGGTGAATTACCCTCTTGTGGCTCACCGACGCCAGGAACAGCGTCGGAAGTAATCTGGGCCAGAGCAGCTTGGAACTGCTCCAGCGTGTAAGCGGGCGCAACGTCAAGCGTCACGTCCTTCTCCTCGACAGTGTCCGCATGGACAACCGGCTCAGGATGCTGAATGAGACTGCCAGGAGGGAACGGAGTCCCATTGCCCTGGTTCTCGTGGAAGTCGCCCTCATGCTCGCGGTTCTTCGCCTCGTAATCGACCGACTTGTTAGCGCCATCGTCATCACCAGACGGGTCATCGTCAGACTCAACCTCGACAACGATGCACGCCGCGCCCAGGTGGCCGGCAGCATCATGGATGGCCTGAACCAGCGCCGCGTTACCGTTACCGGCGGCAGTGCCAGCCTTAACTTCCATCGCCTTGATAAGCTTCATGGCGGCAAGCACCGTGTCATCAAGCTCCAGGTCAGTATCGGCTACCGACTTGGCGTCGAGAATGATCGCGTCACGGTTCGACGGGATCGCCACCACACCAGCGTTCAGCAACTCCCTCTTCGGGGTGCCATCCTTCTTCGACCGATCAGTCAGAAACGCAACCGACACAGTCTTGATGTGCCCCTCACGAACCAGAGTGCGAACTTCCTGCGCCCGGGGGATCGAAGAGAACGAAGTGTCGATCAGCAGCCGGCCACCCTCATCGAAATACGGGCGGGCCGAGCCGATAGTCGTCGCGACCGACATACCATGATCGGAATCGACAGTGATGTGATCCGGCAGAGGAGTGATCCACTCCTCACGAGCCAGCACATCCCCATCCCGATCCAGCGACGGGGTGGACAGCACAGCGGTGAACCCGCCATTCGGCCCAAACCGGTCATCAGACTCGTCAACAGGTTCGATAGTCGCATCAAGCGACTTACGCTCAGTATCTGCGAGCTTCATATTCAGTTGTTACCTTTCTGCTCGCGGATAGCGATAGCCACCGCCGCAAGGATGTCTTCACACTCATCGGGATATTCTTCGTACAGCCGAGTCGCAACCTGATCGATAGCCTGATTGCGGCCAATCGCACCCTTGATACGGCGCAAATGCTTATTCGGAGGAGTCGGCCCCTTCGGAGCCATGTCGCCCGAAGGCGGCTTACTGCCAGTACCCGAGCCGCCCGCAGGCAGCGCCGGTTGCAGCTTAGGGACGCTAGTCGGCTTGGAATTGTCCAACGCCGCCACCGGAGTGGACCCAGGAGTCTGCATCGCCTGGGCGGTAACCCCATCGGGGGTTGAACCGTCCACCTGGCCCTGAAGCCTGATCTGCTCAGCCGGCTCACCCAAAGGCTGCATCGCACTATTGGCGTACAACTTGTCGGCCTTCGGATCATCCGAACGGTTGAAGCCCATCAGTTCGCGGTACTCGTTAGGCGTCATACCGCCCGCATTCACCGCAGCCTGACCGGCAGTCGAACGAGCTTCCCAGTCGCCCCTGATCACGTCATCGACAGCGAACTTCATCGAATTTTTCCGCAGCCAGTAAGCGCCCACATACTTGTCCATCACCGACTGGATAAACTCCAAAACTGGGGCCATCGAATCTCGGTAGAATGCCCTCATCTGCGCGCTAATATTCGAAAAAGTAGCCCTGTCGAGAATATGCACAATCGGGGGTGCGAGATCGAAAACGCCACACACTTCCTCGCGATTCATCTGCCGAGACTCAATGAACTGCATTTCAACGGCAGTTAGCTGGAACTCGGCGGCAGTTACGCCATCCTCCAGCACCAAAGCTTTGCCAGCATTAGACGAGCCGGCATGAGCCAAACGGAAAGCATCAGCGAGCCGCTCACGGCCCTTCTGACCCAAAGCCTTCTCGGAAGTCAGCACCACATTCGGGCGGCCCGAGTTAGACCACATCGCCGCCGTAGCATTCCGGCTCGAATCCTCCGCGAAGATCGTAGACCGCAAAGACTCCAGGCGCGACAGGCCGCGCTCCAACTTCAGCGGGTTGTACAGCCGGAACGGAACCACATCAGACTGGTCAAATGCCACAAGCTCAGTGCCCACACCGGAGCCGGCCTGGAAGTAGTACGTGTACTTACCCGACTTCGGGTCACGCTTGATCGCCACCCGCGACGGGTGCATCGGCATAAACCCTGTCGGAATGCCGTTATCGTTCTTCACAATCGCCAAGTACGCTTCACCGTAAATGTCGATGCACGTCTGCAAGAACAGCCAGAAACTGTAATTGTCCATGTACTCGCATGGATTAGCCATCAAAGTGGCATACTGCGACCGAGTGTCCAGCTTGCGAGTGGAACCGTCAATGTCCCACACATTCACCGGGAGACGGGCAACAGCCATAGCGCGCTTATCGATCACCGTGCGAATCCACGGCTGAGCCTTGTAAATCTCGCCATACATGGCGAAATGCCGCTCAAGCTGCATACCCGTAGCATCAGGGTAGTAGTAGCTCGTCGTGATCTGTGGAACAAGCTCAGCAAGAGCCGGCGGGGAAAGCACCTGACCATTCGCTAACTTCACCGTTCACCGCCCCCGTCATACTGAATGTAGGAAACATTGTTCCGATCAATGAACAGAGGGCCATCGGCAGCCTGATTGTTCGCCTTGATGTCGGCGAACTCATAGTTACGCTTAGCGACATGAACTAGCACCCCAGAGAACGGCTGCGAGCCGTCCTTCGGGGTCACATAGAACCGCTCCCGCAAATGATCCTTTAGAAGGTCTTCCTTGCGAAACAAAGGTATGTCCTCTCACAGTACGAGGATGTCCTCGTCTTCGTAGATAGAGCGGGCCTGGGAGCCGCGCGTATGCCAGGCGTTGATCGCCATAACAGCCGCCGGCACACCATCGATGCGTTTAGCCGCAATATCCCTGTCGGGTTTATCTGGCCTGATCAGATCGGGGTCATACGGGGCCACCCGGGCCTCGCAAGCGTCGAAACAGAACCTCGCCAAAGGATTGCCGTGATGCCGGAACTTCTCCTCCATCACCATCTCGTAGATGCGGTGCATCCCGTCCGACATGTGGGAGTAATCGTTTCCGTAGGCGAAAATCTCGCGAACATAAGTGCGGGACTCAATCTCTTGAATCACCGGGTCCGAAGACCACTTATCGGCGTCCCCACCCAAAATCTGGAACCGCCGCGAATCAGCTTCCATATCGGCATACACCCGCTGGAAGTCCAACACATCCCCGTCAGTGACAGTCAGCCATCCCTGCTTGATGAACTGGGTGAACCGGCCACTGTTCAAACGGTCCAGCTTCTGAACCGCCGACTCAGGTGCCCAAAACCTCCACACAGCATCAACGGACCCGTCAGGGCTGGGGAAGATGTAGCAGACGCTGCACAAGTCCTTACGGGCCGCCAAGTCCATCCCGAACCAGCATTCCCGGCCCGCAAACGCATTCATCGTCTCCGTAGCAGTAGCATGAACAACACCAGGGGTTCTATCCCACAAGTGCATCTTCATCCACCTGACAGTGCTGTTCTGCCACTGATTCAGCCGGTACTGTCTAAAGCCCATCTCGGCGACGGGATTGTTCTTCGCTTCCATCGCCTGCTTACGCATCGCTTCCCACGACAGGAACGTGCCCAAAGCAGGATTGGCGTGCGGCCAAAACGATTCATCGAACGGATCAGCATCCATCGGCGTATTACGGATATAGGTGAAGACGTGCGGGGCGCGATCCGGTTCGTCCTGAACCTTCAGCATTTCCTTGTGTTGCAGCCCCGCAAAGCCCTCGGTGTCATTGCCGGCGGTGGTCGAAGCGACCATCAAAGGTTGGCGGCGCGCTCCAGAACCCATACCGGTACGCATGGAGTCCCACATTCCACCGTTCGGCCAGGCAAGAATCTCATCAGCGCCCACACCAGACGGGTTAGAACCCAGAGCCGACTGCGCGTCAGCAGCGATAACCTCATAGAACGAGTTCGTGCGGCGGTCATAAATCCTCTTCTTGTACTCAGTGATCTTCAAACGCTTACTAAGCACCGGAGAGAACCGCACCATCTGCGCCGCGACATCGAACGCCAGGGCGGCCTGCTTACGGTCACGAGCCACACCGTAAATCTCGGCAGACTCCTCACCGTCAGCGACCAGCAGGTACAGCATGATGCCGGCGAGCAGTTCGGTCTTGCCGTTCTTCCTGCCAACCTCTATCCAGGCCACCTCGTACTGGCGCTTGTAGCCGAACTCGTCCGAGAACACCGTGTTACCGAACAGGGGCCGGATGATGTCGTCGCGCTGCCAATCCTCAAGGATGAACCGCTTCCGCGAATACAAACCCTTCGTGTGGACAAGCACCTCTTCAAAGAAGCCCTGAGCCTTATCGGCGCGGGGGATGCAGAAATGCTTCCCCGAGCCGGCGCACTCCACGCCATCAAAGATGTAGCCGCACTCTTCCACGGCCACCCCCTCTCAGGAAAAAACGGTATTCACCACTGCACATAACAGTCGGATCGGCACACTCGCCCAGAAGATTGGGAGCGGCCAGGAGCAGTTCGCGCCCACCTGGGTTTAGCTGGTGTAGTTGGCGGCGAAATCGGTCTCGTTGAACGCTTGCAGCGCGCCGTCGAGGACGAGCCAGTCGCCGGTCTGCGCCGACACCGTGGTGCTGTCAGTGAACGTGAGATCGATACGCCAGGCGCTGGCGTCGGGAGCCAAGCCGACAGTGCCCTGGTATCCCAGCGCCGACAGATCGGTAAGGGCACCAGTCATGGCGGTGGCGTCGGTGAGGTGCCACGCCGACAGTGGCGTGGCCTTGCGGGTAACGGAGACTGACATGTATCGCCCTTAAAGGATGTAGTTGACGTAAGTGGCGGTCAAAGCAAACGAAGGCGTCGTGCCCGTAATGGTGTACACGATGCGCCAAGAGCGCGGCAGCGGCGAGTTGATGAACACCGCCGACGTGGCACCGGTCGTGAGCGCCGCGAGCGTTCCCGAAGTAGCGTTCTCAAACTGCGTCGGATAGCAGCCAATCGTCAACGTGTTACCAGTAGCAGTGGCGGTGCCCGTGGCCGGCCCATAGTTCAACCATGTCGTACCCGCATCCGGTGACCACTGAAGCTGCGCCGTGCAGGTCGGAGTCGTGCCGGATACCGTGCCGAACAGCGCAGTGATGATCGCGCCGCGAGCGTTGTAGTTCGTTTGGGTCGCGCCGTTGAACGTCGCCGCCTTAGCGCCCGTATCACCAGTAGTGGTGTTCACGTTGTTGCGGTTACGGTCCCACGAGGTGCCGTTGAACAGCATGCCGTCCGCACCGATCTGAGTGATCGTCGGGTTAGCGTAGGCGTCCGCAGACGCAGCCGCAGTCGGATAGCCGGTGACAGTCGCCGTAGTGGTTCCCGTAGTAGTAACCGCCGGGACGCCCTCAATGGCGATCAGCGCCGGGGTCTGTGAAATAGCCGCTAGGCCAGCCACCGTGCCCGACGTGTACGCAGTCGTAATCACGCGAGCAGCCGCAAAGCCAGTCACGTCGCACTGGTAGACGCCGACCGCCGTCATGTTGCCCGACGCCATGTAGGCACCCGTGCCGGCGTTCTGCACCTGATTCGAGCCAGTTAAGTTCACCCAGGTCGAACCATCCCTGGTGACCTGCATCTGCACCGTGCCAACAAACGTGCCCGTCAACTGCACCGTGAACGTCGCCGCACCACCCAAGCTCGTGCAAGCACCAGACGAGGTAGCGTTCGCCGCAATCGAAATCGACGCCGTAACATCAACAAAATCTGTAGGGCTAAAAGCCATCAGACAACCCTCCAGTTCGCGCCATCAGAAATCACGTTAATCGACCAGTTAGGCGGTAGCGTTGCCGTCGTAGAACCATCAATCGTCTGCGACGAAGTAGTCGAAACCGTCTTATTCGTCGTATCGACATTCTTCAGCGTGTACTGATATTTGTTACCGACCGCTGTCGGTAACGTCACCACGCCACTCGCGCCAATGAACGCCACATAATCCCCGGTAGCCGGCAACGTCACCGTCGAAGTGACAGAAGCGATAGTCCGCAACTCTGCCCTCACCAAGATGGGCAGCCGAGAACCGACACTCTGAGAATCGTCATATGTCACGACGCGAACAGTCACTTATGGCCCCCAAATCTGTTGAGTCCCGACATAGATAGCAGACAGGGCCGTCGTGCCCAGATAGGCGGCAGTTACCGCAGTACTCGCAACGTATGCCTGATGCGGTGCGGAGGAGATGGGGAGCAGCGCACCCAGCCATGCCGTCAACGGGCCGCTGCCAGTATGCGTCGCCGTGAGCGAACCCGAGCCGCCCGCCACAGACTGGGCTACATATGCGATGTCAAAGACGCGGCCACCGCCAACCGAGACCTGCGTCATCCCAGACGGCTGCGTAGACGTACCCGTAACCCAGTCAGTTGACCCGAACACCAGCAGACGATCCGCGCCGGTCGTCGTCACCGACACCGCAGGCGTAGTTGTCCCAGCGGTGTTGCTGTTGGCCGACGTGGTCACGTCGAACGGATTACCCGACGTGACGCAGCCCGTGAACCGGACGGCAACACCCTCCACATAGCCGCTATTCGCGCCGAGCGTGAAGGTGTAGGTACCGGTATCGGCCCCCGTCGCACGCTTCCAGAACACACGCTGATACTGGCCCTCGCTAGTACCGTTGTAGGTAATGATGGGCGAGTTCGGGGCTTCGGTGAATCCCGCAGGAGGGGTCGCCGTCACCGCGTTACCCTCGGGGGTGGACTCGGTGTACATGAACACCAAGATGATGTCATTAGCGGCAACGCTCGCAGGGACGGGGAAGGCAGGCGATAAGGTGCCGCTGCCGCCCAGGTAAGTACCTACCGAGCCGAAAGCAGGCGCGGCCATCTTACGGCGTCACACAATAGATCGTACTGGAGTTCTTCGACCCAATAGCCGCATACTGCGCCGCCGTACCAGTCCACAAAATCAACGCAGTCGCCGTCCCATTCACCGAACCCGACACAATCGGTCCACTGCCGGCGCTCGCAAGCTCATACATGTTGTCAGTGTCGAGGTACAGGCCGCCCCCGGCAGTGGCATTGACATACGCCTGGCTAGCCATTGCGCCACCTGGCCCTGTCATACCAGCAGTCGATCCCACGCCAGCAGCCTGCGCCGGGGTCGCCACACCACTGATAAACGTCGCTTCACCAACATTGCAGTTAGTCCACGACACGATGCCGCTACCCAACGTCACACACACAGAGTGGTTACCCGTCGCAACACCCTGAAGGTTCAGGATCGAATTAGACCCAGCCATCTGAAACGCGCCCGTACCCCCACCGATAAAGTTGCCGCCAATGACGCTACAGAAAGCGTATCCGACAATAACGTCGTAGCCCTGGCAGGTTTCCGACCAGCAGTCGATCAGCACGCTGTTCGGCCCCGTGACACAAATACCAGACCCAGACAGATAGGAATTGCTCGTCAAGATGACGTTCCACTGGCAGGACTGAATCACCATCGACGCCTGCCCGTTCACCGGGGTGACGAAAAAGCCGTACAGATGGTAACCCCAGCAGTTGTACAAGTTAACCGCAGCGGAAGCGAAGCCGTTGAAAACAGACACGCCCACGCCGCCAGTCGGGCTGGTGGAAGTCGAGTTGCCGCTGTAGGTGAAGCCCGTATTGCGGCAATCCAAGCTATTGATGTTGTAGTCCAGGCCCAAGCCCCAGGTCAGGTGACCCGTGATCTCGCAATCCCAGATTTTGAAGTAGCTCGCATTGTTGTTAATCCAGATGCCGGCAAACGTGGAACCGATACTTCCATAAGTTGAAGCACCCTGGATTGTCATACCCACAACGCCACCGCGAGAGAAATACGCAGCCTCGTTATTGCCGCCGCGCTGGAAGACCGTGCAGCCCGTGCCATTATCGAAGACAGTCGTGCCGCCGGTCATAACCCCGCTAGTGACGTTACCCGTCGCCGCACCAGCCCCCTGAATGGTCACCCCATCCGGCAGATCGATACCCGGCTTGGTAATAATCATCGATGCCGACGAGACCGTCCCGCCAGGGGCAATGTCCGTTACGAAGCTCGTGCCGGCAGTCACCGACACGATCTTGGGCGCACGCCCATTGATATTCGCCCCAATGACGTAAGAACCCACGTCACCCGACACAACATGCGTATCAGTCCAGGTCAGCGAACCCGTGTAGCTCACGCCGGCATCAGTGCGGTTCGCCGACGTGACAGCGTAGATGCCCGGTTGCAACACCACCACGCCGCCGCCAGCCGACGCCGCAGCGTTAACCTTCGTCTGGATCGCGGCCTGGTCGGTAGAGACAGTCCCAGTCGGGGCTGCCACCGAGAAGCCGCCCGAAACGCCCGCTACAGCAGTATCGACATAGCCCTTAGTAGCGGCATCAGTAGTGCCCGAAGGGGCCGTGCCAAGTAGCTTGCGGGCCATAAGCCTAAACTCCTAAAGATTAGCCAGTCACAACAATGCGGTAGGCATTCGACGCCGGGGCAGTCGCAAACGTCACCGTCAACGTAGTAGTCGTCGCATGGTTCACATCCGGCCAGACCTCGTCATACGAAGAAGCGTCATACACAGTGACAGCAACATCCCGAGTGCCCAGGCCATGAGTGACCGTGATCGCAGTCGAAGAACCGTCACCGATATTCGCCGAATACTTCTTCGGCACCACCGAGAAATCGACACCAATACCCGAACCAGTCACAGTGACGCCAGTAGTAGCGACAGCCGTCACAATGTTCGATGCAAGGCTGATACCGTTACCGGCAGTGTACGAAGCGCCGCCACCAACCTGCGCCCACGCCGTAGACGTAGTACCCACAGTGATCGCACCATTAGTGGTCAACGTCCACGCCGTATCAGCGTTCGTCGTACCCTCAGACGCATACACCGTCGAGTTGAACGTCAACTCACCAGTCACACCATCCGCAGAACGAGTAGGCGCACCCGACACGTTCACCGTGTACAGGCCGTTCTCAGAGCCGGTCGTCTGGTTCTTCAGCAGAATCCGGTCACCAGTCGCCAACGTCACGCCATCAATGACCTGGCCGTTAGCGTAAGCAGTAGAAAGAGTGCCATTCGTGGTCGTAGCAGCCCTAACAGCCTGCTTCCACGTCAAACCATTAACAAGGTTATCCACATACGACTTGTTCGCGGCATCCGTAGAAGCGGACGGCGAAGCCAGGTTGATAACCTTCTGGGACTGGAGGTCCAGCCCATTCATAATCTTGCGGGCCATAAAAAGTTCCTCTATTCAGTTATTTAGATGTACTCAACCTGGCCCGACTGCGGGCTGGCGAACACGACAACAATCTGGGACGTACTCACCGACACATCGGCATCAACAACCTGACCACCAACCACCACATTCACCGCAGCCGGCAACCGACCCAACGAATGGTTAATCGTCCACGTAGCAGCAGCAGAAGCCTGCGTAAACAACACCCCCGAGCCAGACGGCCCCTGCGGACCCTGCAAACCCTGCAAACCAGGAGTCGCCGCAATAATCATCGTCGCACCAGCACTAGGAGCAACAGCCACCTGGGGAGACTGAACCTGAACCTGAACCTGCGCCGAATTGACCGTAACCTCAAACGTCAAAGGCGCGGCCATCACTTACCGTCGCTACGGACAGTCGTCCCATTGCACATCACCTGATGCACACCACTCGAATACGTGATCGCCAAAGACCACAAAACACCCTTCGCGATCCCATCCACAGTCGAATACGGCACCGTCACCGTCGCCACACTGCCCGAGATCGTCGCAGTCGCCGTCACCGGAGTCGAAGTCGCAATCGTCAACGTCACCACCGCGCCGGCAGGATAGTTCGCCACCGCATACTGAAGATTGCCATTAGCATCCAGCACCGGATTGTTAGAACCATCCACCACCAGCGGCTTGTACACAAAGTTGCAGAACAAATCCTGCCCCAAAGACAACGGCAAAGTGAAAGTCGGCGGCGGGTTAAACAAGTTCGTACTCACGAAAGCCCCTTATCGCTAGCGGCCAGGTGCTCATGCACAGCCTTCGTCAAAGAATGAATCTCCATAGACAAATCCAAAATCTGCTGAGACTGGGCAGCCTCAACCTGGATCGTCGCCCACTGCAAATCCGCGATCACCTGGCGCTTCTTATCAGCCCGGTTCTGCGAAATCATCACAAACGTCGCCATGAAGATCGCCTCAAGGCTCACAATCATCGTCAACAACCCATACGGGTAATCCTCAACAGCGCACAAAATCCACACCGCGAACCACACCGCATGCAAATACACGAACCACATGGAGCCGGCGAACGCCGTGATCCCATCAGCAACCCGATCCTGCAACCCAGTCGCCGCAGCATGCTCCACCAGCGCCGGGTGCGTCGGGCCGACCTTCACCGTCCGCATCCTCACCGGACAATCTCCTCAGTGTCCACATACCGCCAGAAGTCGCCGCACCGACCACACTTCGCCGGCCCACGCAGCCCGTCAATCATCGACCGACGCATCTTGGTGATCTTCTCGCAGCCAAGGCAGTACACCTGGAAATATGGCATGCAGTCTTGATAGCTGGCCGTCATCCGAAGAACCTCTCGCCGCCAGCCCTCGGACCCTCATCCTCATCCGAGCCGGCCTTCAAACTCGCCCGATCACCAGGCGTCAAACCAAACCGCGACGAATACTGAGCCATCACCGCGCTGCAATCACGCATGATCTGCCAATACGGAGACTTAATCACCCCACCAGCAGCACCCAGAGCCGTGTACTCCTTGCCCATCATCAACCGACAGTCGTGATACGTCGCAACAGCCTCACAAAACACGATGAACGTATCCACGTCCCAAGTTGTGAGCATCTTTTTATCGATCATGTCCGGTGCATACCGGTCCCACACAATCTTCGCTCCCTCGCTTATAGAAGGAGGCGCAATCAACGGTGCAAGGTCACTAGGGATCGGCTCATCAGGGTTTAACCGCTCTTCCGCATCACCACGAAGGACTTTCAGGTGGTTCGGGGTGGGTTTCGGGCCTCTTTTGCCCACTTTCGACCTCCTTATGGTAGGTTTGAGTCAACCCAAGGCCCGTTTCGAGTACATGTTCCTGTCCTCAACGGGTCTTGGGCCTTAAAACTGGCACTTCCAGGGGAAACGATGCGAAACACCAGCGAAAACGCGCCGGCCCAGGCCGAACTGGCCCATCGGCTGCACTTTGCTGACATTTGCGGGGCGCTTCCCCAAAACAAGGGGGGGTATATGGCCGTTCCAGATACCACCAAAACGGGCAATTTCCCGAACACGCAGGTCACGGCCAGTACCGGCGGCAAAAGTGCTGGTCAGAGGCCCAACCCACATTTTTCGGAAAACCTGTACCGGCAAAAGTCGGCCGGACCAGCGGTCACGGCGCGCCGAACTTAGGGATTCGGCCCACCCCCGGCCCAGGTTACGGCTCGCCGAACTTTGCATCGCCGCAGGTCAGAGGCACTTTTTATGTGTAACTGGCATACCAGGGGGGGGTATGCGAGTGCTGCCGGCGCTCTGACCTGCATGTTCTCCAGGCGTAGGGCATCCTTAGTTAGGTGTGCCTCACCATTGTTAGGTGTGCGAGCGACGTTGCTGGCCCGCGCCCAGGCGCGCTGACCTGCATAGTTACACGTAATCGACGTGTTGCCGGCTCGAGCCGAGGTGGTATCGTCGCAGGTCAGGGGTGGTTTATCGTCGCCTGGTGGGCGTGGCCCAGGCGGGCGGTAACAGTTACTTGCAGCATCCCGAAGAATCGGCAAGGTATGGCGCGGGTACTGCGCGGGTACTGCTAGGGATCGGGACGCGCGTGCCGAGCCGGCAGAACGTGACGTAGATCACACGTAGCTCGCTCGCGTGCATGTTTACACGTTGTGTACTGTCTTCGGTATGACTATCAACGTGTATCTAGACAGTGCTTCTGAGAACATGGTGGACTCGCTCGCGTTGCACGCCGAGTACATCAACGGACTGTGGAACGGTTGGGCTGTACCTGTGGTGACAGCGCGCGAGTTTCGCAACTTCATTGGCGCATGGGCGCGCAATGATCCGAACGGTACGTGGCGCGTGAGCGGCATTACCGAGTCTCCAGACCATGCCACGCTCACGTATGTGGATACCGAGCATGCTGCCAATGACTACGATACCGACGTGTGGGTCTCGGTAGGGACTAACGCGAGCGGTGAGACTCTCTACGCTATCGACGGTTGGTGCTTCATTACAGCCGATCACTACAGCGCATAACCAACCAAACAGACAGGAACAAAGGACAATGACCGTAAGCCGAGCAATCGTGGCAGCAATGGCCGCAATGGCCGTTAACGCGCTGATCTACGCGCCCGTAGCGCGCGCCATATCCGAAGACAGTCCCGCATGGTCGTGTGTAGACGATGGCAACCGTGTGTGCGGACCTAACAACGCGCAGCATGCTCCGGCGGGATGTTATGACGATGGCGGCGTGTTAGTGGCGGCGTGGCCGTGCCACGTAGTGGTGAATCGTGACGGTACTAGCGACGTGTTCGCACCCTAGCCCAACCAACCAACCAACCAACCAACTAGACAGGAACACTGCAATGAGTAATCCGATCGATCGCTACAGCGAGTCAACCTACAGCGAGTCACGAGACCGTAGGCGCGCCGAGCATGGCCGCCAGGATATGGCCGACGCTCGCGACTACGTGGCGCGCCGAGCGTTGCACGCCGAACCCGATTATTTTGGTAGGGAAGGTTAGGGTACGCTCGCCTGGTGAGTGTGAGCTAGATCACACCGTAATGATGGGACGCGCAGCTTATGGCGCGTGTAAGGTTCTCGGTATGAACACGTCCACAGACAGGAACACACTCATGACACTCGCAACCCTCACGCGCAGCAAGGATCGGAAAGTGACAAGCGCGGTATCGCCGAACGGTAAAACCGCGCTGATCGCTAACGCGTTCGGCTTGCCTAGCGGTAAGCGATTCTCATGCACTGATCAGACCGATTTTTGCGCGACGATATGCTATGCGGGCAAGCTGGAAAAAATCTACAAAGGTGTAGCCAACGTCCTTACCCGCAACTGGGACGCGCTACGGGACGCTACGCTCGCCGATATGGTCACCATGCTCGACAGTATGATCGGCGAGTTTAAGCGCGATAGCGTTAAGCGTGGCGCGCCACTAATCTTCCGTATCCACTGGGACGGAGATTTTTTCAGCGGTACATACGTTGCGGCATGGGCGCGAGTTATCGCAACTCATAGCGATACTCAATTTTGGGTCTACACGCGCGTTGCTACCGCTGCCACGTTCCTACACGCGCAGAAGCTGGAAAACCTCGCACTGTATTTCAGTGCCGATCCCGACAATGTGGACGTGGCGCGCCACTTAGAGTCGCGCGGTATCAATATCGCGTATGTCGATACGACGTTTGCACTCGGTAAGGCAGAATTCCCTAATGCCGCGCGTTGCCCGGAAAACAACAAAGCCTTACCGCTGATCAGCGATAAAGGTTCGGCTTGCGCGCGTTGCGGGCTATGCGTTAATGGCCGCAAATCCGTTCTGTTCAGTACTAGCAAGTCCTGATACGGTTTGGCGCGCCTAGGTGGTGACAGTACCTAGGCGCGTTATGCCAGATCAGCACTAACAGATAGGAACAATGGTGGACAACCTAGAACATGCTGCGCGCGGTATCGTGGCTGAGATACGCGCGTTGGAGGGTAACGTGGTGAACCGACGTGGTGAGACGATGCCTTACGGCATATCGGACCTTAGCGTCTGTCACGATTATTTTGACGCTAACGTAGGTTGGGAATCGGTCGATACCGAGTCACTATCCCAAGATGACTTTAACGCGCTTATGTGGCGCGTTGATGCGATTCTGTCGGCACAATCCGAAGATAGGCGGTAAGGCAATGGCATATGTACATGGTGCATGGGACAAATTGTGGGAGAACACGGACCCTATGCTGTTGACGCAATCAGGAACGGACTATCGAACGGGTGAACCGTGCGAGTGGATTACTCCCACGTCTAAAACCACGGGATACTTGATGCAAGTTCTGTCGAGCGGTGATGGTGCCGAGTTGACGTTGTCGGCGAGTGACGATAACGGCGGCTACGTGTATTTGGATACCGACGATATCGATGCACTGATCGCCGCGTTAACGCAATGCAGGGATGCCGCGTTGCGCTCGCAGCATGGTAAGGCGGTAGGCGCGTAGCGACGTGTGCGATTACCCGCGCGTTCTAGGTCATCACACCTAGGCGCGCGGGTAGTCGCGTTGCGCCGGCAACGTGCGAGC
>Ga0265327_10000992_pt1 | contig 40284 bp, 44 predicted proteins | sample 41621metaG_FD_202089 | JGI IMG/M metagenome (GOLD analysis project Ga0265327, IMG submission 202089) | Rhizosphere microbial communities from Carex aquatilis grown in University of Washington, Seatle, WA, United States - 4-16-21 metaG | ecosystem: Host-associated > Plants > Roots > Rhizosphere... | reverse complement strand
CGCCATGACGCCGTTGTTGTACGCCAGGTCGCATTCCGGAGGACAGCCGGGCGGGCCGAACAGCGGCAGCACGTCCTCGAGCCGCTCGATCGCCTCCGCCTTCAAGGCCACGTTGGGCGCGGCGATCGACAGGATCGCGCGCCAGGCGGCGAGGATGGCGTGCACCTCGGGGCGGTTGCGGCAGTTCGTGCCCGCCTGCTTCCAGAGGAAGGGCGCGGAATCGAGGCGGAAGCCGTCCACGCCCATGTTAGCGAGCGCAAGGAGCACGCTCGTCATCTCGAGGAAGACGTCGCGGTTGGCGTAGTTCAGGTCCCACTGGAACGGATAGAAGGTCGTCCACACCCAGGCCTGCCGCTCAGGCACATAGGTGAAGTTGCCCGGGGCGGTCTCGGGAAACACCTCGACGAGGTCCTTCTCCCACGCGCGGACCTGCTCCGGATCGTCGATGAAATGATAGTAGCCGGCGTAGGGCGCTTCGCCGCGCCGCGCGGCCCGGGCCCAGGCGTGATCGTCGGCGGTGTGGTTGCAGACCAGGTCGATCACCACGCGGACGCCCGACCGGTGGGCGGCCGAAACGAGGGCGCGGAAATCCTCGTTGGTTCCGAACCGAGGGTCGACGGTCAGATAGTCGGCGATGGCGTATCCGCCGTCGCTGTCGCCCGCCCTCGCCTTCAGCAGCGGCAGCAGATGCAGGTAGGTGACGCCCAGCCCCGACAGGTAGTCCAGCCGGTCGCTCACCCCACGGAGGTCGCCGCCGAAGCGATCGACGTAGGTGGAATAGCCGATCGTCTCCGGACGCGCCCACCACGGCCCGTTAGTGACCCGGTCGGCGTCCAGATCCTTGAGTTCCGTGGCGCGCCGACCGGCGGCGTCCAAGACCCTGCGGGCCAGCGCCTTCAGCCAGGACTCGAAGCCTGGGCTTTCCCCATAGAGCTTCGAGAGCAGGCGCTCGACATCTGGCCAGTGCGCGTCGAACCGGGAGGCCTGGGCGTCGGCGGCAGGCGCATCCGGGCCCGTCATGTTCGACGGTTCGGAAACCGCAGGCCCCAGCGCGTGGACGCCGTCATTTTGCCAGCACCGGCTCGGCCAGGCGGCGCATGACTGCATAGCCGTTGGCGTTGGGGTGCACCCCGTCATTGGACAGGTCCGAGCGGAACGCCCCCGCGGAGTCCGCCAGGGCCGAATGGTAGTCGACGTAGCGCAGGCCCTGCTGCGCCGCATAGGCCTTGAGCCAGGCGTTGAGCCTGACGATCTCGCCCGCCGGCTTGAACTCGGGCCGCCAGCCGAAGCCGCCCGCCGGAGGGATCGAGGCCAGCACGACCTCGATATTGTTGGCCTTGGCCAGTTCGACCATCGACTGGATGGCGCCTTCGAAATCCGCCTCCGTCGTCGGGCCCGTGTTGCCCGCCAGGTCGTTGGTGCCGGCCATGATGTGGACCTGCCTCGGCCGCAGCGCGATCACGTCATCCCGGAAGCGCACCAGCATCTGGGGCGTGGTCTGGCCGCTGACGCCGCGGTCCACATTGCCCGCGGCGAAGAAGTCGGGCTCGGCCACCACCCAGAAGTCGGTGATCGAATCCCCGAGGAACACCACCTTCGGCGGGGCCTTCAGCGCCGCGTTGGCCGCGTGGTAGCGGCAGAGCTCGGGCCAGTCGCGGCGGCGCGCCTCGGCGGCGGCGGCGGCGGCGGCGGCCGATGCCGCCGGGCTCTGCGGGGCGGGCGGCGTGAACTTCGCCCCGGGCTCCAGAAGAGGCCGGATCAGATCGCCTGCCACGCCGACATTGCGCGTGTCGCTGCAGGGGTTCTCGACCAGGGCCGTGGGTCCGGCCGTCTGAGCGCGGGCTGGGAGCGGCGCCAGGGCCATCAGCGCCATCGCGGCGGCCAGGGTCGATCCGGCCGCCAGGGTGCGGTTCCAATCCAAGGCTGCCTCCTCCAGGCCGCCTGTCAGGCGCGTCCGGATCGAGCGACTGGACGAGCCGACAGGCCTGGTGCAATCGTTTGCAAGCCCATGGGCGAGAGTCAAACGGGATCGGAACGCCATGCACCGTAGATTGCTGTTGGGCCTCCTGGCGGGCGCGGGCGCCCTGGCCGGAACGACGCGGGCCGCCGCCGTCCGGGCGCCGATCCAACCGCCGCCGCCGTTGAAGGTCGTGCCCGACGCCTGGCCGCGGGCCGAGCGGATCGAGCTGTGGCCCCGGGGCGCTCCGGGCGCGGACGACTTCAAGCCTCAGACGCTGCCGGCGGACTTTCCGCCGGTCTTCCTCCGCAACACCCGCTCACCGACCCTTCACGTGTTCAGGCCGGAGCGGCCCAACGGCACGGCCGTGCTCGCCGCGCCGGGCGGCGGCTATGAGTTCGTGTCCATCGCCAACGAGGGCGTGGACCTGGCCGCCCGCCTCAACCCGCTCGGCTACACCGTGTTCGTGCTCAACTACCGCCTGCCCGCCGAGGGATGGCGGGCCCGGGCCGACGTCGCTCTCCAGGATGCGCAGCGCGCGGTGCGGCTGATCCGGGCGCGGGCGCGCGACTTCGGGATCGCTCCGGACAGGCTTCTCACGATCGGCTTTTCCGCCGGCGGGCACGTGGCGGCGACGTTGGCGACCGCGGCCAGGCCCGCCTACGACCCCGTGGATGCCTGGGACCAGCAGGATCCGCGTCCGGCCGCTGTGGCCCTGATCTATCCCGTGATCACCATGACCCGGCCCTACACCCACGAGGGCTCGCGCAAGTTCCTGCTCGGCGAGGCGCCCGCCGACGCCCTGGTCGAGCTGAGATCGGCCGAGCGTCACGTCGACGCCCAGACGCCGCCGCTGTTCCTGGTCCACGCCTGCGACGACCCCGCGGTTCCGGTTGAGAACAGCCTGATGATGTTCGAGGCGGCGCGGCGGGCCAAGATTCCCGTCGAAGCGCTGTTCCTTCAAGAAGGCGGCCATGCCTTCGGCGTCGGGGCGCCCGGAATGCCGAACTCGCAATGGCCGGCGCAGCTCGACCTATGGCTGAACCGGCTGCTCGGGACCCCAGCCTGATCGGCCAGGCTTCAGACGCCGCTACAGAGCGTTTCGCACCCAACTTGGCCTCCGCGGCGCATGGCCTATGGGCTCGGCGCCTGGGGAATAGAAAAGTCCTCGCTTGCCCCATCATAGATCGAGCCGACGCCGCCGGGCGTCTTGAGCACCGGCGAACCCGGACAGTTCGCGTCGATGAACGCCTGATCCGACTCGATAATGTTGACGACGGTGTTGGTCGCGTCGAGCACGGCGAAGATCTGTTGCATTAACCCACCCATTCCAGGATCACGAGACCGGCCGATCCGGCAGCCCCTGCCGCGTTCTGGCCGCCGCCGCCGCCGCCGGCCCCGTTTCCACCGCCGGGCGTCCCTGCGGCCGAAGCGCCGCCGCCCGGCCCGCCATTGCCGAAAAAGGATCCCCCGCCGCCGCCGCCGCCAATTCCAGCGCCGCCGCCTGCGAGCGCTCCGTTCATTACGTTCCGCGCCGAGCCGCCGCTGCCCGCGCCCGTGCCGGCGCCGGCCGCGCCCCCGTTCCCGACCCAGATGTTCTGGACCTGGCTGCCGATGTTGCCGGTCGCCCCGCCGGCCGCGCCGCCGACGGCCGCGCCCGTGGCCTGCGGCCAGCCTGGGTTGCCGCCGCCTTTTCCGCTGTTGCCGCCGTTCGACGCACCGCCTGCCGACGCGCCGCCGCCGCCGTTGGCCTGAACCTGGAGAGGCTGATTCTGGCCGGTCACGGTCGTGAAGCCGCCGTCGCCGCCGGTGTTCCCCACCGTTCCGGCCGACCCGCCGGCGCCGATGGTGATGGTCAGGGTCTGGCCCGGCGTGACGTTCAGGGGGTGCTCGAAGACCGTGTTGCCGGCTCCCCCGCCGCCGCCCGCTCCGCCGGAGGCGTTGCCCCCGCCCCCGCCGCCCCCGCCGCCCTGGAGCGTGGCCCACACGAGCGTCACGTTGGACGGCGCCGTCCAAGAGGTCGAAGAGGTGAAAACCTGGCTCTGGGAGTTCACGCCTCCCGTAAGGCTCGACGTTCCTTGCGGCATTATTGCACGCTCCCTTCCAGCTCGGCGGTCGCGGAAGCGGTCTTGGTGAAGCAGCCGGTGGTCGAAAACACCTCGACGATGCCCGTCGCAAACCGGTCTGGAGCCGTCGAATGATCGATCTCGAGCGAGCTGTTCGCCGCGACCGCCCGGCAAATTTTGGGGGTCACCGCGCCGTCGGCGGGCGCTGACGCGGCGTCGAACACCATGAAGTAGCCTGCGCTGCCGCTCGTCGTGATGGCGTACCGGTATCCGTTGCCGGCCCCCGATTTGAGCAGCAGGTTTGAGCCGGCGGATGTGCTGGTGGTCGGAGCGATGGCCGCGCCCGAGGCCGAGCTTGGCGCCAGCGCCACCGAACCGGTCACGGGCAGCGGCTTGGCCACGCTGACGGGGATGTCGTTCACCCCATCGGCGTCGGTATAGGCGATGGGATCGGCGGCGAGCGCCGGCGAGCAGGCAAGCGCCAGCGCCGAGGCCAACAGCCACGTCTTCAATGTCATGGGGATGCTCCGGAGATTTGGCGCAGCCAGGCGCCGTCCAATGCTTGGGGGTGCGACGCGCTGTGCGACCAGGGACGTTGGCCTACACGCCGCGCGGCTTCACGCCCGTGATGACTTCGGCCGTCCGCATCCCGCCCAGGCCCAACATGCCCAACAACAGGGTCAGCAGCGTTCCGAGGTCGAGGTTTGGCGTTGCGATCGGCGTGCCGCACAGCGCCGCGACCCAGGTCAGCAAGGGCGACGCGATGAACTGATAGGCCAGCCCCGCGCCGCACACCCAGCCGATGAACGGCCGCCAGCCGGCCACAAATATATTCTGGTTCGCCGCCTCGGCCTGATCGACGCCCAGCTGGCCCTTGGCCAGGTCGGTATCGGCGGTCAGTTGGGCAAGGGTGCCGTCCTGCTGCATCTTCAGCAGCTCGAGGCTGGCTTGAGCCTTCGCTGCAGGATCGGGAATGAGGCGGTCGATAAGCTTTCCGCCGAGATCCATGGCGGCGGAGATCGGGTCAAGTGTCATCGTGGCTCCTCTAGGTGATACGACGCCGGCCGAAGCGGTCGCAGGTGGGTCAGATCGTCGGCATTGGGCCGCCCGCCGTCCGCACTCCCGTCGCGGGCCCATATGATGTTGACGTCAGCGAGCAAGTCGGCGCTGATTTGCGCGATGAAGCGGAGCAGTCGGCAGCGCGTGGCGCGTCGCGTGAACAAATGAGCATGGCCGCCGAACTGATCGGCCTCCTGCGTTGCCCCACGTGCGCGTCTAGACTCGACCGGATTGACGGCTGCGACGTTTGCGGACCATTCCTGTTCTCGAGCGGCCAGCCGATTTTGGTGGATTTCGAGCGCTCGATCCTCGATCGCGACGCGTTCATCGCGGCCGAAGGCTCATCGCCCGTGCCCCGCCATACTTCCCGGATCAGGTCCGCTATCAGGCGGGTGCTGTTCGGCGTCAATTCCGCCGCCGAGAGAAGCGCGGGGCGCATGTTGCAGGACATCGGACCCACGGGTCGCGTCCTGGTGATCGGTGGAGGCTCCATTGGTTCCGGCGCCAATCGGCTTTACGCGGCGGGCCGCACGATCGGGACCGACATCTACGCTTCGCCCAATACCTGTCTGGTCGCCGACGGTCACAACCTGCCGTTTGTCGAGGCGAGCTTCGACGGGGTCTGGATTCAGGCCGTTCTGGAGCACGTCCTGGATCCCGAAAGGGTGGTGTCCGAGATTCATCGCGTACTGAAGCCGGGCGGGGTGGTCTTTTCGGACACGCCCTTCATGCAGCAGGTCCACGAAGGCGCGTACGATTTCTCCCGTTTCAGCCTGGGCGGCCACCGATGGCTCTTCCGTCGATTTGCGGTCCTTGAAGCGGGCGCAACGGCGGGGGCTGGTACGGGCCTGATTTGGGCCTGGCGCTACTTCTGGCGCGCCCTGTTTCGAAGCGACAAAGCAGCCTGGGTCTTGACCCTGCCCTTCTTCTGGCTGCGCTTCTTCGATGGAAAGGGGCGATGGCAGGAAGATGCCGCCTGCGGCGCCTATCTCTATGCTCGCAAGGCGGATGCGGAGATAACACACGCGGATGTGATCGCGTTTTATAAGTCCCGATAGGCCGGCTCAGTGATCAGCGCCACTCATCACCACATCATCGCGACGCTCAATACCTTGCTAGGAGCGAGAAAGGGAATCGTCCGTCTATGCGACGCAGGATGCGGATCTGGCGCGCTCCTCGCGCTCATTGCGACAGATTTTCGATCACTGCGGCCCGACATCGAACTTGAATTGTACGGCTTCGATGTATCGGACAGCGGTGTTCAAGCAGATGGATTTTTCGACAAGGCGATCGATCTGCTTTCTGAATCTGACCGAAACGTCGATTGGCATGACAGACTGCGTTTAATTACCAGCAAAGATCGCTGGCCATTTGCCGACGGATTCTTGGATGTTGTAGTGTCCAATCAAGTTCTCGAACATGTGACAGATCATGTTTTCTTTATGTCTGAGCACCACAGGGCTCTTTGTGAAGGCGGCATGGGAATTCATCTTTATCCATCTCAAGAAATTCTATGGGAAGGTCATGTTCATTTGCCCATTGCCCACCGGTTCCGTCAGTACTCTCTACGACGGAGCTATATCAGAGTTGCCGGATACGTATTTCCCAAGCCATATCTGGCTCACCGCGCCGCGTTCGGTATAAGTCGTGATGTCCACGCCGAAGAACATGCAGATTATCTAGGATTTTGGACAAATTATACGAGCACGACAACAATGCTTGACACCTGCAAACGAGCACGCCTCCGCGCAGATTTTGGCTTTACTATAGATTATTTTTGGGCCGCACTGCGTCGTAAGCTGGGCCTTAAGCCAATATTGAAATACAAAACCCCCAGGGCGATCAGGGCTCTGGCCCTTCCTTTTCTTCGAGCTCTCGGAGACGTCACACTTCACGTCGAGAAGCGACAAACATATTTTCGCTAAGGGGCCCAAGACTCAGGTGCCGGACGCCCAAGCCAGGGACAAAGTCTCCACTGCGTCGACACGGCGCAGCCAGCCCTTCCCAAACGCTTCAAATTTGACCAGCGCGCGATAGCGACTCCGGCGCATTTCGCTCAGTGTACGGATGACTGACGCGATTGGCGCGGCTTCTACCCGTGCCAAAGTCGCAGAACCAACCACCCCATCCGCCGAAACGCCAAGCGCCCGCTGTAATAAGCGCACCGCCGTCTCGGGGCCCATGTTCACCGCCGTGTCGACAACGGCGAGGTCCAGCCCCGCCGGCAACTCGCCGCATCGCGTCTTCGCCCAATATCGGGTGCGATAGATCTCGGCCACGTCGGCCACGGTCAGAGCTGCCACATCCTTGGCCGTAGCGGGCCTGCCCCAGGCGGTGGCGAGCGTCGCCTGGGTAATCCCGAAGTTCGTCGGCCCGCCCGGATCGTCGGGATTGTCGGTATAGCCGCCTTCCAGGCGCAACACTTCGGCCAGGCAGCGGTCGAACCGCTCCTGCTCGGTCATCCTTGTCTCCTGCGTGGATCAGTCTTCGGCCCCGGCCTTCCGGCGTGGCCGGGCCATCATCAAGTTCTTTACCGTGTGCTCCACGGCCTCGAACCTTCGCGAAAACGTGACTTTGATGTCGTCGACGCTCTCTTTGAGCGCGTGGAGCGTCGCGGTCATGGCGGCAAGGGCGGCCGCATAGTCATCGGTCGCCCGACTGCGTGATTCAATGCTCGTGACACGCGCTGAAAGCTTGCCCAGGAAGAAGGCGAATAGCGCCGCCTGCGCAAAGAGTCCAAGGAGACTCAAACCGGCGCCGAGCAGTCCAGCATCTGCGCCAGTCATGGGATGAAGAAGGGTGCAATGTCGCCGAGGCCACCGAAGTCGGTCATCCCTCCGCTCGTCGTGCTCCCCGTCGAGGTCGTTGTCCCCGTATGCGGAACAAGACCCACCGCCTGGTTCAGCAGCTGCTGCATCTGAACCGGATACTGCTGCCCCATCAGCCACTGCTGATAGGCGGCATCCAGTTGGGCCTGCTGGTTCTGCTGCTGGGCGTTGCCGGCGGTCGATAGCGCGCCCGCCTGCGCCAGCGCCTGGTTCAGCTGCTGCCCGCCCATTCCGGCCAGGGCGCCGGCCGCATTGAGCTGAAGGCTGGCGCCCTGAAGCCCAGCGCTCTGGTTCGCCAGGCTCGCCGCTTGAGCCCGCTGAAGGTCGTTCTCGGCCGCGCCCTGGGCCTGGGCGTAGTTGGACTGGTTGAGGTTCGCCAGGGTCGAGGCCCGGGCGCGGGCGAAGTTATCGTCGTCCAGACTCTGCAGCACCGCGGAGCGCGAGCCGCCGAATGCGCCCGCCTTGGTCGCCGTCGAGGCGTCGGCCTGGTCCTGGATCTGCTGCTGGCGGTTGAGATCGCTCAGCGTCGAACCGATCACCTGTTGGCTGTACGGATTCATGTACCCGGACAGGTCGACGCCGGTCAGCGGCGTCGCGGTCACACTCTGGGGTTGGTAACTCCCCGCCCCAGACGCCAGACCCATGGCCGTCTGCAGTGGCGCGTTCCCCACTCCGGTTTGGCCAATGGTGGTGAAAGCGTTCTGGGCCTGGAGCTGCGTCGGCGTAAACGACGCGACCTGAGCGCCGGAATAGGGCTGGAAGGGCGTGTTGGCCAATCCCTGGGCCCGCGCCAGATTTCCATAAACGGCCGCCTGATATTGCGGGTCGAGGCTCGTCGTTTGAGTGCCGCTTGTGTCCTGGTGGTTCGCGGAAAAACTCATGGATTCAAATCCTTGTAGTAGATGATCCAGGCGGGCCTGTAGCCCAGGGGAGCCAGAATCCGCGCCCAAGCGCGGCGCGGTCCGCCGCCCAGGATGCGCACGCATCCTTGCGCCATCGCCCACGCCTCGATCTTCGGACGTATCGCCAGCAGTTCCTCGAGGTCCCCGCCCAGGAGCCAGAGGTTGCAGGCCTTCAGGCGCGGATAGTCGTAGAATTCGGTCACCACCGCGCAGCGCCGTCCGGGCCAGAAGTGCGCCCTGCCCTCGGCGACCAGCTGCGCCACGTCCTCGACGTCGTGGGTGCCGCCCGCGTGCGTCAGGGCCGCTTCGACATAGGGCCGGCAGCGGGTCCAGGCCGCCGTCGCCGTTTCGGCCTCTAGAGCGCCGTCCAAATCACGGCGCCCGAACTGTTCACCGTCAGCTTGCCCACCGTGCCATCGGGCTGGCTGAGCAGCAGGTAGGTGACGGCCACGCTGCGCTTCACGGTCTGGGCGTCCGCTTGTTCGATAGCGGCGCGGATTCGGGCCTGGTCAGCGGCGTCATACTGCCCGGGAGCCGCGGGAAGCTTCATCAGCCGACCCGCCATGTGCTGGAACCGCCATCGCAATAGACCGGCACGTGGTTGGAGCCGGAACCAGCCAGCGAAGCCGCAAAGGTGGACGACGTAGCGTCGGTGACGAAGGCTCGGCCTCCATCGTTGCTCGAATTGCAGGTTGGCAGCAAAGCAACTGTCGGCTGAGAGCCGTTCGATTTCGCTAGCCGAAACGTCCCATCGGCCAAATCCGTTATGACGCTCCCGAAGACGTATGCGGTTGAGGCAGCTCGGAACGAGGTGAACGCGCTGTTGTCGGCGAGTGTCGCCTTCAAACCCACTCCGTTTGCCGTCAGCGCTGGAAAACTCGCCGTCGTCCCGCCGAACTGCAAAAAGCTGAATCCCGTCTCGGCGCTGTTCAGCAGCTCGATGGCGCCGTCCGCCGGCGAGCGGATGACCGATCGGCCGGCCCAACTATGATAGCCGCCTGCGGAAGCCGAAAGGCCGCCTCCCGGCTGCGAGGCGAAGGTAAGGGCGTTGACGACCCCGTAGGCGCTGTCGTCGGCCACGCGCACGTCGATCCCGGCGCCATTACGCTTGAGCGCGGGAAACGATGACGTCGTGCCGCCGAACTGCAGCCGGGCGAAATCGTTCACGGCGCTATTGCTCAGCCGGATCGCACCGTCCGCCGTGTCGGAGACCTTGCTGCCGGCGCCGTAGACCGACGAGGCCATGCGAATTGAGGTGTAGGCGGAATTGTCCGCGAGGGTCGCGATCAGGCCTGATCCGGACCCCTGCAGCGCAGGAAAGCTGGCCGTCGTCCCGCCGAACTGCAGGAAGCTGAAGCCCGTCTCCGCGCTGTTCAGGAGCTCGATCGTGCCGTCGGCCGGCGAGCGAATGACCGACCTGCCGGCCCAGCTGAAAAAGCCGGAATTGGCCGACGCAAAGCCGCCGCCAGGCTCAGCCGCAAACGTAAGAGCATTGATCGGCGTGTAGGCGCTGTCATCGGCCAGGCGCACCTCGATCGCGCTGCCGGTCCGCTTGAGGGCGGGAAACGATGACGTCGTTCCCCCGAAATACAGGCCGAAGCCGCCGAGCTTGAGCGTCGTCGCCGACAGGTTCCCGCCGTTGAAGTCCAGCTTGGTCGTGAAGGCGGCGTTGAGTCCGGCCGAAGACAGGGGCTGGCCGAAGCTGAAGCCCCCGCTCGACTGGGCCGCGGTTGCGACCGGAGCCAAGGCGGCCACAGCGGCCGCTGTCGCCATCATCCAGTTACGAAAGGACATTCGGGCCATCCAATGTGGAGTAGTCGAGGGTGAAGTCAGGGGCGAAGGTCGCGCTGTCGATCCGATCGCCGCGCTCCACGGAGAGCCGCAGGTTGCCGATCGCAGGCCTCGCCTGGGTATTGAGAAGGCCGAGCCGCACCCGGATCTGCGCGGCTTGGAGCAGCAGGAACGTCGGGCTGACGAGCGGATAGGGGCCGGCGGTGGCCTCCGGTCCGTCGGGCCACATGCGCGTGAAGAACGTGGCTTCGTATTCGCCGTCCCCGAACTGGTCGGGGATGACCATCTGCACCTCGGCGATGTATTCGCCCATGCCGATTTCGATGGGCCCGGTCTCGAGGTAGGGCTGGGCGCCGTCGTAGTTCAGGCCCGTCTCGTGTTCGTAGAGATGGCCGTTCCGATCCGTCATCAGCGGCGGCGTGCGCCCCACCGATTTGCCGGCGCCGGCCAGGCGCGTCAGCTGACCCGTCGTCCATACGTTGCGGCCCAACCGCCGGCTCTCGCGATAGGCCCAGGCTACGTAGCGGTCGTTCTCGGTCGAACTGCTCGACGGATAGAACCACCACACCTCGCCGGGCCCGCCCAGCAACACCGCCGTGGCCTTTGAGACCTGGTCAAGATTAAGGTCGCCAAACACCGCGTCCGCTACGTCGCAATCCAGCGGCTGCACGGTCTGGCCGTCAAACCGCCAGAACCCCCCGGACCCCATCCACACGGCCTCGGCGTCCAACGCCGCAACCGCGCCGCGGGCGATCAGGCCGCAACCCGAACCCGATTTCTGGAAGCCGTAGACCAGGGGGGCGCCGAGATAGGTCGCCGTCCAAGCATCAACATCGGTCAGGAGCAGGGTCTGGCCGGTCAGCGCGCGGCCGGCCATCAGCGTTCCTGCGGTCGGCAGGTCGAAATCCCCCGCCTGGTTGGTCGCAGCTGGCGTCCACACGGCGTCGTTCTGCTGATCGCACCACTGCACGCTTCGTCCGTCGCCATGGGCGTCGCCCGGTTTGCCGCCGCCGAGCGCGAACAGGAAGCCTTCGCCCGTGACTACCAGACTCTTGCAAAAGGGCGGCGCGCCGGTGATGGCCGCCGCTGGCGCGGTCGGGGTCTGGGGAGCCCACTCGTAGAGCTTGCCGTCGGTGTCGCTGCAGCCGACGAGGTTCTCGCCCCAGCTGTCGAGGGTCCAGACCGTGGCCGGATCGTAGGCGACCGTGTTCGGGCGTGGCGCGCCATAATCGTAGTGGCCGTAAGGGCCGCCGCCATAGCCGATGTTCTGCGTGGCGTTGTCGTTTCCGGCCGTGAAGCCGGTCGGAGTGATGTCGGTATTGGTTCCGCCCTCGTCCTGCACATAGAGATGGCTTGAGGTGCCGGCGGCGATCCAGCGGCTGCCGCTGTTGTCCGTCCAGGCGGTCACCGCACGCGCGGCGCCGGAAAACGCCGAGGCGTCGGCGGAGCGCAGCTGCCATCCGCCCACCGGCTTTACCGACCCCTCCGAGAACCGGATCAGGTTGGCGGCGCAATAGCGCCCCTTGGCTTGGTAGAGCGTCCCATTGGCGAACACGCCGGGTGGAAGGGATATGGAGACCAGGGTCATGCTAGGTCTTCACCATGAAGCAGAGCGCGTAGTACGGCGGCAGATTGGTGGTGTTGCTCACGGTGACGGGGTGGTCGTGGCCTCCGCCGCCGCCGGTGTTGTTCAGCACCGTGATCCCGGTCGCGGCGGCGTCGAGCGACATCCCGGCGCCCGACGAACTCAGCGAAACACCCGTGAACGCCCCATCCGACGTGGGCGACGCCTTAGCGGATACCGTGCCGCCCCCTGCCAGGGCCGACCCGGCGCCAGGCGTCGAAATGAAGCCGTTCAGCTGAGAAAGACTGTGGCTGTGTCCGGAGTCGTTGACGGTGTGGCTGTGCCCAGGGTCGTGAAGGGTGTGACCGTGAGTGGGATCGCTGATCGGGTGGCTGTGCGCCGGAATCTCGCTGGCGGTCAGAGTGTGCGGCTGCACGGTGACTGTAGTGGTCTGGGTGGCTGAACCACCCTGCCCCGCCACGCCGTAGCTCCCCCCGGCGCCGGCCACGAAGCGGTCCTCGAGGTTCGGCACGTTGAACGTGGTCGAACCGTCGCCCGCCCCATGCGTCGTGCCGATCGCCGCGAACAGGTCCGCGTAGGTCGTCCGGCTCACGGCGGCGCCGTCACACAACAGATATCCAGTGGGCGCCGCGGTCGAGCCGCCCCACATCACGATGGCGCCCGTCGGCATCCGGTCCGATACGGCTTTCATGGTGGAATCGATCAGGTCGAGATCGAGGTTCAGGGTGTCTCCCCAGCCGTTCGAGCTCCCGCCGACCGTTGGCTTGGTCCAGCGGTAGTTGGTCGTGTCAGCCATGGTCGTCAGCCTCGGGTGATGTCGAAGGCGCGCGGCCGTGTCGGCGCGTCGGTCAGTAGTTGCGCGGCGGCGCCGGTTCGGTCGGACGCCTCGATGTCGGCCAGCACCCCCAGGAACAGGCTCGACCAGGTCTGCAGCCGCTCGTCCGCCTTGAGGTAGGGCGCGCTTTGGGCCAGGGCGCCGTACAGGTAGGCGTCGGGATGAGCCGCCAACAGCCAGTTCGTTGGATTGGCGTCCGACAGGCCGGGGATCGCCTGCAGATAGACGAGCTCGGCCGCATAGGCCTGGTCCGGAGCCGGGTGCAGTCGCAGCTGCCCGCCGTAGAGCCCATAAAACCGCGGCCTCCCGCTCGACGGCGCCGTCGAAGCCACGTCCATCGGTTCGGCCGCCAGATAGGCCAGCCTGTGCTTGCCGCCGGCGCTGTCGGTCACGGTGACCTCTCGCTCCGCCAGGAAGTCCGCCGGCAGGCTCAAATATTCTGCCGACCAGCTCTGGCTCAATCGCGCCGCCATCGGGCGCACCCTCAGCCGCCGGTTCATCTGCGCCTCGGCGAGGGCCACGAATGTCGGGATCTCGGCGGCCAGATCGGCCCGGCGCAGCCAGGACGCGACCTCGGCCTTGAGGTCGGAATAGGTCGCAAGGGGCAAAGCCGCCTCCGATCAGATTCTGGAAAAACGCCGGAGGACGTCGCCGCCCTCCGGCAGTCGGGGAGGGCTCTAGGACGTCACTCGGCAGGCCAGGGCCGGACGGATCGTCTTGTAGCCGTAGAGCACGTCGATCCGGCACGGGAAGGCGTCGTTGTTGATGTCGTACGCCCGCACGATGCGCATGGAGACGCCGTCGAAGACCTCGCGGGCGGCGAAATCGACGCCCTTGGGCATCACCAGGTCGGCCGTGGCGAAGGCGAAGGCGTCGCGATGGAACGCCAGCTCCTGTTCGTAGGCCGTGCTGGCCGATCCCACGATGGTCAGGGCCGCCGAGTCCGCCGGCGAGGCGCCCACGTTCTGGCTCGCGCCCGTGATGGTGATTGCCGGGCTGATGCCGATCGAGCCGGTGGTGGTGCTCATGGTGGCGTCGGCCGTCACCACGAACTGCTGCAGACGGCCGGTGGCGGCCTTGGTCTCGGGATGCACCTCGAACACCCCGGCGATGGTGAACACGGTGCCCCTCACGAACGTGTTGCCGTTGGCGACGCCCTTGATGTTCAGGCTGGAGCCGGTCTGGCCGGCGCCGCTCACCTGCACGCCGGCCACGGTGTTGCCCAGGGTGTGGGTCGGGACCAGCGGGTTTTCGTACCAGTCGAAGCCCGCCGTTCGGCCCATCGAGCCTTCGCGGTACTGCTCGCGGATGGCCGAGGAGTCCTGGAACAGGCCCTTCAGGGCGTCGACGATGGTCGCGGTGGCCAGCGGCGACAGGTGGGTCGTCCGGTTGGCGTCCATCGGGGCAAGGCTGTTGTTCAGCCGCGCCCGGGCCTGCAGATAGGTCAGCAGCGTGTTGGGCGTCGTGCCGGGCGTGCCCACCAGCTGGTAGACATCCTTGTACATGCTCACCGCGTCGGCCTCGAGCGCCGAGGCCAGCACCGCCATGGCCGGCTCCAGGATGCGGCTGGAGAAGTCGTCGAGGGTCAGGGTCAGGTCCAGCGACGAGAAGTTCATGTCGACGCCCTTCTGGGTGCCGACCTGCAGCGAGACGCTCTGCTCGGTGACGTTCTGGGCCGCCAGGGTGGCGCCCGAGCGCACGGTGAACTGGTTGGGCAGGCGGATCTTCAGGGTGTCGCCGATCTTGGCGCCCGACTTGGCGAAGCTGTCGTCGTACTGGCGGTTGATGGCGCCGATGAAGGTCAGCTTGTTGTGCAGGACGCGCAGCGCCTCTCGGGTGATCTGCTGCGGCGTGAGGAGCGAGTTGGTCATCGATTATGGCCTTTTGAACGGAGTTGCCCGCGCCGGTGACGCATCCAGTCGTCGGTCGACATGCGGTTGGGATCGGTCGGAGCCCCGCCGGTTCCGCCCACCTCGATCGCGGGGCGGATGGCCTGGGCCTTGGTCAGCCTTTTCGCCGCTGACGCTTGCTGCTGGGCCTGATGGCCGAGCCAGGCGTGGTGCAGGATCTTCACCAGCCGGGGATCGCTGAGCTCGTCGAGTTCCTCAGGCGTGATCCCCTGGCCGGCGGCATACTGCGCCAGCTGGGGCGACCAGCCGTCGATCTCTTGCTGGAGCGCCGCGTGGCCCTGCTCGACCTGCCTGGCGTGCTGACGCTGCCGGTCGAAGGCCGCCACGGCCTCCTGGTGCTGAAGCCGGCCCGCGGCGATCTCGTGGGCCTGCCTCAATTGGAAGAGCTGGTGCATCAGCGCCTGGGCCTGGGCGGGGCTCTGCTGCTGCAGCGCCGGCCAGTTCAGGCCCGACAGCTGCGCGATGTGGTCGCCCATCAGGGCCACGCGGCCATGATCCAGCAGATTGCCGTGCACGCGGTCGGCCGCCTCGGCCAGCGCCTGCCCCCCCGCCTCCAGCGCCTGGCGATGGGCCGCCAGCGCCTGAGTCTTGCGGGTGTAGTCCGCCTGCCGCATCAGCGCGCCCTTCAGCGCCGCCGGCACGGCGTAGGTCCGCCCCTCGTGCTCGACCTCGACCAGGTCGTCCGGGTCGGGCGCGGCGGCCTCCGGCTGGATGTCATCGGGACGCACGTCGTCATCCGCGACCGCCTCGGCGGCCTCGTCGGTTCTCTTCATCTTGTCCTCGGGATTGAGCTAGGCTCGGTTCAGATGGGGGACGACATGGGCGCATCGCTGGACGCCGCCGCAGCCGCCGTACTTGTCTTGGCTGCAGCCTTGATCTGTGGACCGTGGCTGTTGGCCATGGCGACGCCGCAGGCTGATTTCACACGTATCAAGGCGTTATACGAGGGCCTGACCGGCCGCGCGGGCCCATACAAGACGGTGATCGGCATCGAACGCGCCGGAACCCACTGGACCTACTTGAGGGGTTTCCCGGAAACAGCCTATCGGAAGTACCACATCCAACTACAGGGGACCGACGGAGCCGTCGTCGAAAACACGATCGGTCTCGATCCCCTGTCCTTTGGACCGGCCGGCATTCTGGATTTGGACTAGCGGGCTGAGCCCGTCCCCCTGTTCACTGTCTCCATCCGCTCCGTCTCGGCGCGGTACTGATCGATGTCCAACTTGCGCGATTGCATCGTCTTGTCGGCCTGCAGCGCCGCCAGCTGCTGCTGCAGCGCCTGCACCTGCTGTCCCGGTCCCGCGGCCTGCGCCCCCGCCTGCAGCTGCGGCGGCAATAGCGCCTTCAGCCGCTCGGCGATCTCGTCGGCGCCCGGCCAGTCGAGGTTCTTCGCCAGAAGGTCGCCCAGCACCGGCGCCGCCTCCGGGAAGGCCCGGATCAGCTCGATCATCTGGTTGGCCGCTTCCTCGCGCCGCGTGGTGAAGCTGGGCCCCGCCTCCACGGTCAGGTCGTACTTTCCGGCGGCCAGGTCATAGATTTGCAGGTTCGGGTCGCCCTGACCCGCCCCCGGCGCCGCCTGGTTCACCGCCACGGTCGACGGCTCACCACCGGGCCCCAGCACCCTCAGGATGCGCGGTTCCGAATACACCTTGGGGATCAGGTCGATCAGGATGCGCCCGGCGTGGCGGATCGACCGCGACAGGTTGTCGACGAAATGGAAGGTCGAGACGTCCCCTTCCCTCTGCCTGGCCAGGATCGCCCGGCCGGAAGTCTCGTTCGAGGCCGCCCCCAGGGAAGCGTCGTACAACCCCAGGATAGACTTGATGTCGTCCGCCGCGTTCATCGCCTCCTGCAGCGCCCCGGCCGGAACCCCGGCGAACTCCTGGCGCATCGGCGGCGTCGGCCCGTCGAACTCGATATAGGCGTGGTTGTCCACGTTGGCGGTGGCCCACTTGTCGGCGTCGGTCTTGAACGCGCCCTTGGGTCCGATGAACGGCGCCCGCGGCGCCAGAGCCACCAGCTCGGTGGAGGTCGTGCGCCAGTAGTTGAACATCCGCTGCGGGTCCTTGGCGTCGCGCACCAGCGAGCGCAGATGCCGCCGCCCCTCGATGTTCACCTCGTCGCCATAGACCGGCACGATCGGGATGTACTTGCCGGCCCAGTCCACCGTCTCCAGCACCTCGGCCCCGGTCAGCAGGTGCTGCTTCACCTCGAACGACATTGCCTCCCGCGGGCGGCCGATCACGCTCACGCCCGCCGCGTCGAACATCGCCTTGTTGGCGCGGAACTCGTCCTCGCCCACCGTCTCGCCGTTCGACAGCGCCAGGATCAGCCGCTTCACCGGCCGCCGCGTCCAATACTCGGCCGCCATCACACGCCGGTCGTCCAGCCAGGGCGCCGCCAGCCCCGAATAGCCCAGCGCGTCCCAGTCGACCTGGTCCGCGCCTTTGTACCTGGCCTTGAACCGCTCCCGGTCCATGGAATCGACCACGAAGGCCAGGCTCCAGTCGCTGGAGTCCGCCGCCGTCGAATAGGGATCGGCGAAGATCGAGAACGGATTGGCCACTCGCTGGATGACGATGTCCTGGTCGAAGCCGTCGTCCGAGGCGTAGCGGGTGTTGACGCGGAAATAGCCGAGGCCCGAGGTCACCGCGCAGTCCAGCGCCGTGTCGTAGGCGGTGTCGGCGTCCGACACATATTCGATGTTGCGGATCAGGCCGTTGTAGATCTGGGCCACTACTGGATCGGCCGCGTCGTCGGCGGGATGCACCTTGATCGCCGGACGGTTCTGCCGTGCGTCGTTCACCACCTGGCGGATGAAGGCCGGCAGGCGGTTGATGGTCAGGCACGGCCGCGCATCCAGCTCGCGCCGTTTCCTCACCTCCGCCGGCCATTGCTCGCCGAGCCTGGCGAAGCGGATGTCGTCGAGCGCCGCCGCCCGGTTCTCCGCCTCATGCGCCACGCACAGCTCGAAGGCCTCCTTCGCCTCTTTCAGAAGGTCGTCCACGGGGCCTCCAGGGTCAGATGATAAGTAATGCGTATAGGTGCGCCCCGGCGCCGCCTCGCTGTTGAGGACTGCGCCGCTCACGGCCTGCCGAGGGGCCGGGACGACGGGGTGTCTTGTGCCGGGAATTCCGAGGGCGCCGCCGCTGCGGCCCACTTCTCGGGAATGACAAGATACTAGCCGGACCTGCCCGAGTCGTCAAGGAAAAGTTCTTACTTTGTTCCGTCGTCGGCCATGAGCCGCTCCCGTCGAGCGCCTCAGGTCAGATAGTCGTTGAGTCTCTGGTCCGAGAATTTGTCGCGCCAGTTTTCGGCGCCCATGTACCAGCCCGCCAGTTCTCCGCGGCCGCCTTCGCATAGATCGACCGACTGGCCGTCCGGCGAAACATAGGTCAGCCTTAGACCGCCCTCGTCGATCGCATTGAGCAGGCAGAACAGGGCCTCATCGACGCAATCCGCAATGAGCATGTCGGCTATTGCCATTGGGTCGTAACCGTCCAGGGCCGCCTGCCAATGCCTCCCGATGGGCGACCGGGAGCCTGGCTTCAGGCGGGCGTCGCAATTGCGGATGGCGCGATCCCGGACCAGCCGCACCAGGGCTTCGGCAAAGGCGCCTATGCTCGGGTCTGGCATGTCATCTGCTCCATGGAATTCTTGTCGGCGCCGACACTAGCCCATGTCGAAGCCGTCGTTCATCCCATCCAGCCTTGCATCTGGCCTCCGGCCCGGCGCGCCGCGCGCCCGGCCTCTGGCTCGTCGTAGGCGGTCATCAGGTAGCGCAGGGCGTCGGCGGCATGGCTGGTCCAGTCGTGCAGCGGCCCCAGCGCGATCCGCCGCTTGGGGTCGGTCTTCTCACGATAGTCGCGCAGGGCCCGCAGCCCCGCCTCGCAGCGGCCGCCGTCGATCCAGGTGCGCGGCAGCATCCGGCGCACAGCCTCGATCCCGTCGGCCACCCCGATCCGGGGCGCCAGGCACACGGAAAAGCCCATCGCCTGCAGCATCTCCGCCCGGCTGCGTCCCGTGCCCAGCTCCCGCGCCATGGCGTCGTGCGGCAGGATCAGCGGCGCGTAGAGATAGGGCCGCTCGCGCAGCGCCCGGGCGTACCAGTCCAGCGCCACGCCCGAATTCTCGATGTAATCGATCAGCCGGATCTCCCGGCCCACGAACTGCGCCAGCCAGATGGCGGTGGAATCGGCGATGCCGAGATCGAAGGCGGCGTGCACCTCCGCCGCCGGATCGTGCGGCGCCCGGCCGACCCGCCCCTCCCGCTCCGCCGTGGTCAGAGCCGCGGCGTAGTAGGCGCCGGCGACGGCCGCGTCGAAGCTGGTCTCCATCTCCCGCGCATATTCGTCGGGCGAAAGCTCGGCCTTCAGCGCCTCCAGCTCCTCGGGCGCGATCAGCCCCGTCTCCGACGCCCTCAGCCTCAGGGCTAACCAGTCATCCGAGGCTTCGGCCCGCTCGAACATCTCGAAGAAGGCGTTGCGCCCCTTGGGCGTGCCGATGAACGCCGCCCACCCCTGCCGGTCGGCCAGGGCCGGACGGATCACCTCGGACCAGGCGCGCGGATCCATGTCGGCGAACTCGTCCAGCACCACGCCGTCCAGATAAATGCCCCGCAGCCGGTCATAGTTGTCGGCGCCATAGAGCCTGATCCGCGCCCCGCCCGGCAGGTCGACCTTCAGCTCTGACACGCTGGCCCGCGCGCCGCGGATGTGTGCCGTGTACTGGCGCAGGTACGTCCAGGCGAGATCCTTGGCCTGGCTGGTATAGGGGGCGACATAGGCGAAGCGCGGCTCGGGCCGCTCGCAGCCCGTGGCCGCCTTGATCAGGTCGGCGACGGCCGCCACCGTCTTGCCCGCCCGGCGGTGCGCCACGATGCAGGACCAGCGCTTCTCCCGCGAGTGAAAGGGTATGAACGCCTGTCGCGCGTCGTAGGGGTTCAGGAGTCTTTGCCGAGCCATACGACCTCGAAATCGTCGTCCTCATCCTCGGTCTCGTCGTCGTCGTCCGGCTCATACTCGGCCGCCTGCGCGCCGGTCATGGGCCTGCCGTACCCGCGATCGAGGATGGCGTTGGCCGCGGAGATGCGCGCGTGCTCGCTGGCCGCCGCCTCCATCAGGTTCGCCAGGGCGTTCAGCGCCTTCTCGGCGTGATTCCTGGCCTCCGAACGGAGGGCGAAGATCACCGGCTTGTCCGCCGAGCCCTTCAGGCGCCTGGCGGCCTTGTCCCGCTTCTCCAAGTGGCGGCGCACGTGGGCGCCCAGCCGGCGTTCACGCCAGTCGGTCATGGGAAACTCCTCGTCTAGGGAAAGCGCCGCCATCGAGCCGCGCGATGACTCAGCCCGTCTCGCGCACGACAATCGGCGCCGGGGCCACGGTGAAGTACGGAGTGGACACGAAGCCGCCGATGATCAGCACCGGTCGTTGCTTAAGCGTGGCTCCGCTGGGCGGAGTCTGCAAGGGATGGAAGCGGACGCTACTTGACCGGTGGGCCTAGCTTCTCTTCCGCATCATCCCACTCAAATACCCGCCCCGTTGACTTCTGGACTGCAAACCAACCCATGTTGGTACTGCATATGCCCTGGCACTGCCGACGGCTGTGGAGCGCGAGCACGTAGTAGGCCTTCGCGCTGCTTCCTTCGGGAAGAATGTCGCAGAACGCGACTGCCGACACCGGGAAATGGCGAGACGCCGAGACTTGAGCCTTGACGACATCGCACGCAATCTTGGCCGTCTTAACGGCGGCAGTGTTTCCCTGGGTCGCAACCAAAGCCAGGCTCGCAGCGATCAGCGGTGCGGTGAACCTGGATGCCAGTCGAAGTTTCATTTGCAGGACGATACCTGGCGGACCGAGGTCCGCAACGGGTGGATAGCGCTTAGTCCGCTCACCGCCTCAACCCCCGCTCCGTCGCGATCGCCCGCAGCACCTCGGCCAGCGCGCGCGTATTGGCCAGGCGGGCCGACCCGCCGCTCCCGAGGCTATTGATCGTCCGCCCCTGGCCGGCCACCAGGCGCAGCACCCACAGCTGCCGGCCCGTTCCGGCCAGCGCTTCCCAGCGGGCCAGCTGCTCGGCGCGCAGGGCCCGGAGCTCGGCGAAGCTGTCGGCCCCCGCCTCGGCGACACCGCGCACCCCGCTCATGAAATCCCGGTTCAGGTTCGAGCGCGGTCCGGCCGACAAGGTCTCGAAGCAGCGGCGGTACATCAGGCCCGCCTCGTACTCCGGCCCCTCCAGCGCCCCACCGTCGCGCAAAGTCTGCAGGCCGTCGCGGGTCGGAATGCGCATCCGCGGCCCGTCGCGCACCACCTCGCCGCCGCGCGCCTGTTCCAGCCGCGCGGTCTCGTCCATGCGCTGGATCAGGGCCAGGCCCTCGGCCCGCGCCTGTCCGGCCTCGGCGATCACCCTCAGGCGCAGCGCCGGCTTGGTTTTCCGTTTGGCGCCCGTCACGCCGCCCTCCGCGCGAAGGCCGAAATCGCGTCCACGTCGTGGGCCGACAGCGCCCTTTCCTCCAGAGTCATCAACGTCCAGTGGGCGGGGCAGTAGGCGCGCCGCCGCGCCACGGGCGCGCAGCAGGAGAACTGCCGGCCCAGCCCGGCCGGCTCGCCCACGGGAAAGGCGCATTCGCGCTCGCCCCGCTCGGTCCACAGCTTGGGGGTCGAGATCACCGTGATCTCGCGCAGCTTGGGCAGAGGCAGCACCTTGGAGAACGGCCCGCCCCGCACCCATCGCGGCGGCGGATTCACCAGGCGCGGATTGACCCGCGGGCCGGTGGGCGATGGCGGCCGTCCGGCCTTGGGGCCGTCCGTCCGCGTCCAGCCGAGCCGGTGCACCTTGCCCAGAACGGCGTTGCGGGTCACCCCGCCGCCCAATGCGCGCGCCGTCGCGGCCGCGCTCAACTTGCCGGTGACATACAGGCGATGAAGGTCCTCGATGACCGAGGGGGACCAGGCGAAGGGCATGGGACTGCCGTCTCCGGAAAGGGAGTTATGGGGTCTGGCTGAGGGGTTCGACGGATCGCGAACGGCTCCCGATGGGGAACTCCAGCGCGACGTCTTTCTACCGGCTTGCGGTGATTGTATTTGTATCGTATGCATATTTGCCCCGCAACCAGAATTTGCATGGGGTGCACATATTTCTTAACGCCCGAGGCCGGATTCCATGCCCCGCAAGGCCCGCCCGCATCCCAAGCCTGTCCGGCGCCCCACCTTCATCCGCGCCTGGCGCAAGCATCGCGAGCTGACCCTCGCCCAGCTCGCCGACCGGCTGTCGGTCGAGCTCGAGGTCGCCATCTCCGAGGGCCAGTTGTCGCGCATCGAAAGGGGTGAAACCCCCTACAGCCAGGACATCCTAGAGGCGGTGGCCCAGGCCCTGCGCTGCGAGCCGGCCGACCTGATCATGCGCGACCCGACCCAGCCCGACGCCATCTGGAGCCTGATCGACACCCTGAAGCCGGGCGAGCGCGCCCAGGCCATCGCCGTGATCCAGGCGCTCACCCGCACCGGCACGGACGGCTGAGCTTGTATTGCATATAATACAACTCTTTCGCCGACTCAAATTTGCACGTGGCACAATACAGGGGTGAGCCCCGACACACCCTCCCTTGCACCCGATCCCATCCTCGCCTGTGAAATTCAGGCGCGCGGCGGCCTCGAACCGGCGATCCAGGCGCTGGCCGCCGACGAGTCGCCGCTGCTTCCCCGGCTCCTGGCCCACCTCTCCACCCTCGACGAAGCCGCGGACCCCGCCCTCCTGGCGCGCCGGCTCCATCAACGGGCCAGGGATCTGGACGCCAGGGCCGAACCCCTGTGGCTGGAGGCGGCCCAAGACGCCGGCCTCGCCGCCGCCCGGCGGCTGCGCGGCGAGCTGGCCCTGGCGGAAACCTTCGAGCGGCGGGCCGTGGCCGCCGAAGCGCTCGCGGCGGAATTCGAGGCCGACGCCTTCGCCCTGAGGCTGCAGGCCGCTCAGATCGAAGCGTCCCAGAACCGCCGTCGGGACCTGGCGCGCGCCCTCGAAGGCCTCGCCGCGTGATCCTGCCGGTGAACGCCCGCTAAACGTCGGCCTCCGCATCGGTTCAGGACCGCTCCGCCAATTTGAGCCTCATCAAGGGCGGACGGCGCCCGGCTCGATATGCGGAGAAACAACGATGAACATCAGGAGCATCAAGATCGGCGCCTTGGCCGCCGTCACCGCCCTGACCCTGGCGCTTCCCGCCGCGGCCCTGGCCCAGCCTGGTTACGGCTCGTCCTATCGGGTCGAGCGCGACTTCCGCCGCGACGAGTTCCGACGCGAAGAGCGGCAACGCGAGTTCCGCCGCGCCGAAGAAGCCCGCCGCCTGCGGTGGGAACGAGAGCACGCCCGCTACGGCTACGGCAGTTCATATTACCGCTGACCTCCCTCGCTCCGGCCGGCTCCTGCCCCCGATAGCCGCCGAAGCAAACCTGCCCCGTTCGCGCCAAGGCGCGGGCGGGGCTTTTTCTTTGTACGGCGCAAGTGTGGGCGGCGGGGATGAAACCCGGCCATAAACCCTATATTGTGGAAAAAGGAGGAATGATCCTGGCATGAGCAAGCTGACGGCGCCCCCCGAACTGACGGAGTCGATCGAACTTCCGGCCACGCGCGGCCCCCTGCAACGGGCGGCCAAGGCCGCGGTCTTGCCGTGGATCGCCCTGTGGGGCTGGGTCGCCGTCGATAGCGCCCTCACCTACCGCAAGAGCCGCGAAGCGATCGACCACGCCATCGAGGCCGATCCGATCGCCGAACTCTATGACGGTCCCCAGGAGCAGTCCGGCCGCATCAAGCGCTGGCTTCTGTGGTCGCCCGGCTCCCTCGACAGGCTGCGCGGCCTGCGCAAGCGCGCGCGCACGGCCATGATCGGCGCCCCGGTCCTCGCCCTGGCCGGCACGGCGCTCCTGCTCGCCCTCGCCGGCCGCAAGAAGCGCGACTAGGACCGCCGCGCGGCGCCGCTTGACGGCGCGCGCAAAGGCGTTCATCCGCTCAACGTCCACTCGGGGACGGGATTTCGGTGGGGCGAACGCCCTCCCCGGTCGGGCATCAACAAAAGTTCACGGAACGGACCTACGCACCGTCGGCCTGGGCTTCGCCTTGGGCCGGCAGCTCATGGTCGTTCAGCGGGGGCCGGCATGGTGTTCCTATCGCCGCAAACCAGTGCGTCGCGTTCGGCGCCCGCCGCCGTGGGGCGGCCCTATCTGCCCAACATCTGGGACGGGCTGACCTTCTGCCTGCTGGCCGGTCTGGCCGTCATCATCGCCCATGGCGGCGCCCAGTTCGAGCGACCGCTCGCGGCGCTTCAAGCCTCGCCCGTGCAGCTCGAACTGGCCCGCCTGCCGGGCTACGCCGCCCTCACCACCCTGCGCATGTTCGCCGCCCTGGCCGCCTCGCTGCTGTTCACCTTCGTCGTCGCCACCCTCGCCGCCAAGAGCCGCAAGGCCGCCTTGGTGATCGTGCCGGCCCTCGACATCCTGCAGTCGGTGCCGGTGCTGGGCTTTCTCACCTTCACCGTCACCTTCTTCATGGGTCTGTTCCCCAACCGCGAGCTGGGGCTCGAGTGCGCCTCGATCTTCGCCATCTTCACCGCCCAGGCCTGGAACATGACCTTCAGCATGTACCAGTCGATGCGCACCCTGCCGGCCGATCTGGAGGAAGCCTCGCAGATGTTCGGTCTGTCGGCCTGGAAGCGGTTCTGGCGGCTGGATCTGCCGTTCTCCATGCCGGGCCTGATCTGGAACATGATGATGTCCATGTCCGGCGCCTGGTTCTTCGTGGTGGCGTCCGAGGCGATCACCGTCCGTGGTCAGACTGTCGCCCTGCCCGGCATCGGCTCCTGGCTTTCGGTGGCCATCGGCCGGCGCGACTTCACCGCCGTCGCCTGGGCCGTGTTCGCCATGGTCGTCGTCATCCTGCTCTACGACCAGCTGCTGTTCCGCCCGATCGTCGCCTGGGCCGACAAGTTCCGCTTCGAGACCACCGCCTCCTCGCCCCCGCCCCGCTCCTGGGTCTACGACGCCCTGCGCCGCACCCGTTTGTTCCGCTTCATCCGTCTCGAAGTCGAAGCCCTGGCCCAGCGGGTGTCCAGCCTGGACCGCGGCGCCCGCCGTATCCGGCGCTTCCGTCCCGAGCCCAACCCGACCCTCGATCGCCACCTCGATCAAGCCTGGCTGGCCATGGTGGTCGTCCTGGCCCTGCTGGGGGCCGGCGCCGTGGTCCAGTACGTCTCGGCCCACCTCTCGTGGAGCGATATCCTCACGGCCCTGGGCCTGGGCTTCCTCACCCTGGCGCGGGTGCTGGTGCTGATCGCCCTCGCCAGCTTGATCTGGGTGCCGGTGGGAGTCTGGATCGGCCTTCGCCCCGCCTGGGCCGAGCGGGTGCAGGCCCTGGCCCAGATCCTCGCCGCCTTCCCGGCCAACGTGCTGTTCCCCTTCGCCGTGGTCGCCATCGTCGCCCTGAAGCTCAACCCCAACATCTGGCTCTCGCCGCTGATGGTGCTCGGCACCCAGTGGTACATCCTGTTCAACGTCATCGCCGGCGCCAGCGCCCTCCCCGGGGACCTGCGCGAGGCCGCCGCCGTCTACCGCCTGACGTCCTGGACCTGGTGGCGCAACTTCGCCCTGCCCGGCATCTTCCCCTTCTACGTCACCGGCGCCCTCACCGCCTCGGGCGGCTCGTGGAACGCCTCGATCGTGGCCGAGGTCGCCAGCTGGGGGCACACCAGGATCGAAGCCGCGGGCCTGGGCTCGTTCATCGCCAACGCCACCGCCAAGGGCGACGCCGCCCGGGTGGTCGCCGGAGTCGCCGTCATGTCGATCTTCGTGATCGGCCTGAACCGCACCCTGTGGCGGCCGCTCTACGCCCTGGCCGAACGCCGCTTCCGTCTGAATTGAGGACAGAGACCGCCATGCTCGACGACGCCCTCCCCGGTCCTCTCGTAGACGTCCGCCACGTCAGCCATCTTTACGGCAAGGGCGGCGGCGCCGACCTGCTGGTGCTCGACGACATCGACCTGCAGCTCAAGGAGAACGAGATCGTCGGCCTGCTCGGCCGTTCGGGCTCGGGCAAGAGCACCCTGCTGCGCTCCATCGCCGGCCTGCTCAAGCCCTCCGAAGGACAGGTGCTGTTCCAGGGCCGCGTGATCGACGGTCCGCCCGACGGCGTCTCCATGGTGTTCCAGAGCGCCGCCCTGTTCCCCTGGCTCACCGTGCAGCAGAACGTGGAGCTGGGCCTCGAGGCCCAGCATGTCGCCCCCGAAGAGCGCCGCCAGCGGGCCCTGGCCGCCATCGACCTGATCGGCCTCGACGGCTTCGAGAACGCCTATCCCAAGGAGCTCTCAGGCGGCATGCGCCAGCGCGTCGGCCTCGCCCGCGCCCTCGTCGTCCGTCCCGCCCTGCTGCTGATGGACGAGCCCTTCTCCGCCCTCGACGTGCTCACCGCCGAAACCCTCCGCACCGACCTGCTCGACCTCTGGTGCGAAGGCCGCATGCCGATCCGCTCGATCCTGATCGTCACCCACAACATCGAGGAGGCGGTGCTCATGTGCGACCGCGTTCTGGTGTTCTCGGCCAATCCCGGCCGCATCGCCGCCGAGATCCGGGTCGACCTGCCTCAGCCGCGCAATCGCCAGAGCCCCGCCTTCCGCGCCCTGGTCGAGGACATCTACGCCCGCATGACCGCTCGCGCGGCCGACAGCCCGGTCCGCGACGGCGCCTTCCCCGGCATGGGCATCGGCATGGTCCTGCCGGAGGTGTCGACCAACCTGATGGCGGGCCTGCTCGAAGCCCTCGCCGGCGGCAAGGCCGGCGGCGCCACCGCCCTCGCCGCCCTGTCCCAGAGCCTGCAGATGGAGGCCGACGAACTGTTCCCCATCGCCGACACGCTGCAGCTGTTCCGCTTCGTCGAGATCGAGGGCCCGCAGATCCGCCTCACCCCCGACGGCAAGCGTTACGCCGTGTCGGCCGTCGACGACCGCAAGCAGCTGTTCGCCAGTCACCTCTTGTCCTACGTCCCCCTCGCCGGCCACATCCGGCGGATTCTGGACGAGCGCCGGGGTCATCGCGCCCCCGCCCGGCGCTTCCGCGACGAGCTTGAAGACTACATGTCCGAAGACTACGCCGATCAGACGCTCAAGGCGGTGGTGGCCTGGGGCCGCTACGGCGAGACCTTCGCCTTTGACGAACACAGCGATCAGTTCAGCCTGGAAGATCCCGCCTGAGCCCGTCGCCGGTCGTTACTGCGCTATCCTGAGCTTGCCGATCTGGCCGGCGATCTGCTGGAACGCCGCCGACAGGTTGGACACGTCCGGCACGTCATAGAACTTGTCGGGCGAGCTGGCGCAGTTCTGCAGCACCGTTGGCGACACCCCCGAGACGTCGATCCGCACGGTGTAGACCGTGATGTTGTCGGCCTTGATGTTGCTGCAGATCAGGTTGGTGCGGTTGTCCAGCGCAGTGTTTCGCTGGGTCTGACTGGCGCTGGCGGTCACGCCGATGCGGTTCTGCCAGATGTAGCCGATGCCGGAATAATACGACGAGTCCGCGTCGCTGTTGGCCGTCGTCTGGTTGTAGCCATCGGTCAGAAACACGATGATCTTCGAGGTGTTGGGCGTGTTGTAGGCGACGCCGTCGGCGAACGGAGCTGTCGGCGACAGGGTCAGCCAGCCCCATTGCAGGCCCGCCTGCAGATTGGTGTCGCCGATCGCCACAAGGTGGTTCAGCTCGTTGTTGAGGGCGGTCTGATCGTTGGTCAGGCGCACGATCGGCGCCAGGGCGCAGCCGGCGTTGGGCCCGTAGGCGTAGCCGGTCGAACTGTTGGACCCCGACTTCACCGTCCCGTGGTACTTGCCCACGTTACCCTGGCGTTGCTGCCAGGTCGGCGAGCCCGACAGGGCGTCCGACAGGTAGTTGTTGTAGAACGCGGTCGAACCTGAGGTCGGCGTATCCGGCTCGTCGGGCGCGAAGAAGGGCACGAACATAGAGGCCGGCGTGCCGGAGGAAGGCGGCGTGTCCTGCACGTCATAGGGCATCGGCCGCGTCTCCACGCACCCGCCCCAGGTCTTGCTCATCGCCGCGAACATCGTGAAGCGATTGGTGTTGGTCGTCGAGAAGATGTCCGCGCCGTAGGCCGTCGGCATGATCCCCGTTATCCAGGGCGCGGTCTGATACTGAGAACCAACGTTCACCGTCATGCTGAACGGCACGATCGAGATCTTCACCGCGGTGGGATCGCTGCCGGCCTGCGCCATCAGGGTCGCGACCAGGTTCTGCGCGGCCGCGGTCAGGGTCGGCAGCTTGTTGTTCTGCGACATGGAGCCGGTGTTATCCAGCACCAGCGCCACCTCGACGTGGTTCAGTCCCCACTTCGTCGTGGTGCTTGCGCTGAGGTTGAACTGGTTCAGGCCGATCAGGCCCGACAGCACCGCCTGCTCTTGGCTCTGGGCAGTCAGGATCAGCTGGCCGTTGCTCACGGCCACGTTCACCGTCGCCGGCAGCGCCAGATCGGTGTCGTGCAGATCGGCGGTGATCCAGCTCTGGGCCTGGGCGTTGAGCGTCGCCAACGGGGTTCCCACCGGCTGGTGCGCCAGCGACAGAGCCGTCGCGTCCACGGCCTGCTGCAGCTTGGTGTGGCCTTCGGAGGCGCGCGCCAGGTCGATCGAGAAGCCCGCCACCATCGTCATGGGCAGGGCCATCATGGCGAACACCGGCGCGACCGAGCCGCGGCGGCTCTTGCAGAAGCGCTTGAGGGTGGTCCAGGCTTTCCAGGGAGTCATGGCGTCCTCGCTGGCGCCCACAATCGGGGCCGGAATTAAGACTTCCTGGAATTCATAGCCTCGGCGTCCTTAACAAAAGAATTAAAGCCAAGAATATTTTTCGACCTCGACGCCGAAAACATGCTTAGCGGCCGTTTACCCTAAGTCTAGTTTGGCGGGGCCCGCCTTGCGCCTTCCGCGCCCGCGGGACGTGGCTCTTGCTCCGGGGGGGCGGACCCCCTAGGGAAGGAAAGGTGCTAAGGTTCGGGTCCGAGTCCCGGATCAGCGGGCGTCGACGGCGGGGGCCGACGCGTCTTGAGGAGCCCTTCGATGTCGCAAACGCAAGCCATGGACTCGCGGGCCCCGCAAGCCATGGACGCCGATCTTCAGCCCCTGTTCGCAACCCTGACGGCCAGCCTCACGGCGCAGCCCCCGGTCGACGCGCCCTATCGGCACTGGCTGCTGCGCGACGTCATGCCCGAACCGGTGGCGCGCCAGCTGGCGGCCCTGCCCTTCGAGGCGCCGGACCTGCACGGCGTTTCCGGCAAGCGCGAGCTGCACAACGACACCCGCCAGTATTTCGACGCGCCCAACAACGCCCGCTACGAGGTGTGCGGACAGCTCGCCCGCCTGTTCCAGGCGCCTGAGACCGTTCAGGCCCTGCAGCAGGCCACCGGCGCGGACCTGTCCAACACTAACATCCGCATCGAATACGCCCTCGACAGCGACTGCTTCTGGCTGCAGCCGCACACCGACCTCGGGGTCAAGCGCATCACCATGCTCTATTACCTGCCCGACGCCCCCGATCAGGAAGACCTCGGCACCGACATCTATGTCGACGAGCAGACCTGGGCCGCGCGCGCGCCGTTCAAGTGGAACACCGCCCTGGTATTCGTGCCGGGCAGCAACACCTATCACGGGTTCGAACGGCGCCAGATTCCGCGCGTTCGCCGCTCCGTGATCATCAACTACGTCACTCAGGACTGGCGCGCCCGCGATCAGCTGGCCTTCCCGGACCAGCCCGTCGGCGTCTGATCAACCCCAATTCGAGGATTATCGTGAAGCTCATCGCCGCCCTATTCGGCGCCGCCCTGCTCGTCGGCGGCGCGGCCCAGGCTCAAGGTCTGGCCCAGACCGACGCCCCGCGCCCCGCGGCTTCGGCCGCCGATGTCGTCCAGTTCATGCAGACCAACGCCAAGGCGCCGGGCGTCGTCGCCATGCCCTCCGGGCTGCAGTACAAGGTCGTCTCGTCCGGCCCGGCGGGGCCCTCGCCCAAGGAAGGCGATATCATCAAGGTGCGATACGAGGGCAAGCTCGTCTCCGGCCAGATGTTCGATTCCACCGACCCGGGCAAGTCGGCCCTGATGCCCCTTCAGGGGCTGATCCCGGCCTGGATGGAAGCCATCCCCAAGATGCACGTCGGCGACGAGTGGATGATCTACGCCCCGCCGGCCCTGGCCTACGGCCCCGAAGGCGCGGGCCCGATCCCGCCCAACAGCGTGCTGGTGTTCAAGGTCAAGCTCATGGGCATGCTGTCGGCGGACGACAGCTCCGAGCCGCCGATCGCACCGCCCCGCTAAAGCCGATCGGGCAGGGCCGCTAAGCGCCCAGGCGGGCCTGGAGCAGTCGCCTCAGCGCCTCGGCGGCCTGGGGCGTCGAATTCAGGCCTGTTCCCGCCACGAACGGGCCTCCGTCCGCCAGGCTGACGATCTTCCGCTCGACCAGGTTGTCGATGAAGCGCCGGTGGCGCTTGCCGCCGCCGAGATCGAAGACCGCGACCGGATGGCCGGTCGCCACAGCCTCCGACACCATCGACACGCTGTCGCCGGTCGCGACGATGCGGTCGCTCAGGGCCAGTATGCCGCGATAGGGATTGTCCCCCGTCTCGTCCCACAGGAACACGCCGGGATCACTGGCGAAGGCCTCGCGCAAGACCGCCTTGACCGCGTCCGGCGTCCGCCGGGAAGGCGTGATCGCCAGACCGCCCTCGGCGCGCAGAGCCTTCAGCCGCTCGGCCAGGGCCCCGCCCTGCTCCGCCGTGAAGGGCTGGCGCTTGGTCGCGCCGCCCAGCAGCACCCCCGTCAGCGGCCGCGGCAGATGCGCGAACCGCGCCCGCCAGGCCTCGGCCGCCTGCGCCAGGACCTCTGGGGTCACGTCATGCAGCGCCAGATCGATCGGGACCACGTTCGCGCCCCTGATCGGCGGGTCGTGGCGCATCGGGATGATCAGGTCGAATTCGGCGGCCGGCGCCAGCGGGTGCTGGATATGCACCGCCAGGGTGCGTCCGCCGCTCGCCCGCTTGACCGCGATCGCCGCCTTGGCCGCCTTGCGCCCGCAGCTCACCACCACGTCTGGCCAGGGCGCCTCGAGCCGATCCTTGTTCGGGTCCAACCCCATCAGCGTCAGCGGCCACAGCGCCGGCGACGCCAGCGACCAGGGCGCCCTCACGTCTACGGTCTTCTCCACCGCTCCCGGGATCACCGCCTGCGCCAGGCCCCTCGCCTGGGTGCGGAAACCCGCGGCGCCGTTGGTGATCCACCAGCAGGTCGGCTCGCGCTTGGTCATTTCGCCCAGCCCGGCAGCGGATAGGGCGAGGTCAGGTCGTGGGCGGCGATCACCGTCAGTTCGATCTCCGGCTTCCCGCCGCGCCCCACGGTCACGCCCTGCAGCGGTGTGAGCGAGGCGAAGTGCGGGGCAATGCGCTTCAGCTCCTGGGCCACCGTCGGCCCGCGGCCGATGATCAGGGCGTCGTGATGCAGGAAATTCGCGCTCGGCTCACGGAAGGCGTACTCGCGCGGGTCGCCGTTGAACACCAGCACCGGCGCCGCATCGCCGACGGCCTGATCGATCTTGCCGGCTTCGTTCCATTCCACCGCCACCACCAGGGTTCCCGGCTTCAACAGGCCCCGACGGTCGAGCTCCGTCCTCAGTTGCCGCCATTCCAGGGACTCGGCGGTCGGATCGGTCTTCAGGTTGGGGACCGCGCCCTTGATCCAGGCCGTGGCCGCATCGCTGGCCGCCACCCCCCACAAGAGCAGCAGCGCGATCGCCGACGTCCACGCCCAGCGCGAAGGCCAGCGCCGCCCGGCCTCGAATGACCCCGCCAACGCCGCGCCCAGCAGCGGGAACAGCAGCAGCCACCCCGGCATCGGCCAGTGTGGCAGCACCTTGGCGCCCACCAGCGGCAGCAGGTTGAACAGCACAAGCGTCGGCGCCGCGGACAGCAGCAGGAATATCGCCCTGGGTTCCCGCGCCCGGATCGCCTTGACCACCGCCCACACCAGCGGAACGGCCACCCACGGCGTCAGCAACCCGGCCTGGGCGAGCAGGGCGGTGATCAGCCCCAAGGGGTCGAACCGGTGCGCGGCGCCGCGTCCGGCCTGGAAGGTGAAGGAGATCCACTGGTGCTCGGCGTTCCACACGATCACCGGCGCGATGATCGCCAATAACAGCAGCTTGCTCACATAGGGCGCCGGATGCAGCAAGCGCCGGCGGCCCTCCGGCAGCAGCAGAACCGCCAGGCCCATTCCCAGCCCCACGGTCGCCGCCTGGTACTTCGACAGGGCCGCCAGCCCCAGCCACAGCGCCATGCCCGGCCACAGCGTCCAGGGCCGCTCGGCCTCGCCCGCCTGAGGAAACAGAAGCCGCGCCAGGGTCAGGGCCGCGCCCAACTCGCAGAACACCAGCGGCCCGTCCGGCAGCACCCAGCTCCCCGCCGCCAGGGAGAAGAACACCGACAGGGTCAGGGCCAGCGCCGCCCACGCTCCCGCCAGGCGCCCGAACAGCCGCGCGGTCAGCCGGTACATCAGCCAGGTCGAGCCCGCCGAAAGAGCGATGAACGGCAGGCGGACCCAGCGGCCATAGCCGAACGCCTCGCCCGCCGCATGGGCGATCCACTGGTGCAGCGGCGGATGGTCGAAATAGGAGAGGTGCAGATCGCGCGAGATGGCGGTGGTGTAGGACTCGTCCATGCCGAGCCCCATCAGGGCTGCGGTCGCCAGACGCACCGTCGTCGCGATCAGGATCACCCACAGGACCCGGCGTCCCTCTGGCGAGATGACCGGCGCGCGTGCGGAAGCCGCCCCCGCCAACTCAGGCCGCGCGGCGGCCGCTCAGCCGCTTGGCGGTGGCCGAGATGCGGTGGCGCAGCTGCTCCCAGGCGGCCACCTTGTCCGACACCACCCAGTTCATCTGGATCACCTTGCGCGGCCCCACATACTGCTCGTGCCCGTGCCACGACCGGTCCGAACGGCGGAACACCAGCATCGTGCCGAACTTCGGCGGCACCTCGGCGGCCACGGCGTTGAGGTCCTCGCCGCTGCGCAGCAGGCGCAGGCGTCCGCCTTCCTCCTGCCAGCCCTCGTTGAGGTAGAGCAGGACGGTGATCAGCTTCTTCTTGGAGTCGGTATGGATGCGTCCGTCGCGCGCGTCGCAGCGGCCGCGCAGGGTGAACATGGTCGCGCGGCCCTCAAGGTCGATGCCAAATTTTGCCTCCACCGCCTTGCGGAACGCCGGCTCATCCAGTTCGTCGAACAGGGCCTGCAGCCCCTCGCCGACCTGCAACTCGCTCAGCGGGAACGATCCAGGATTGGGCATGTCGGGAAAGCCGCCGAGGATCCCGTCCTTGGCCGCTTCGTCGATGAAGTCCTCCACCACGACATAGTCGTAGGGATCGGTCGTCAGGGGCGTCGCGGCGAGCGCGTCGAACTTGAGCAGACCCATGGGTTCAGGAACCTCCGAAGAACCGCGCCCGAATCCGCGCGGTTGGCCGCCCCCGGCTGTCCTGGCGCTATCACAGCCGCACGCGATCGTAAAACGCCGCAAGCGCTTTCCGCCGAGGTGGAAACCGGTTCGGCGAGAGAAAGCGCGACAAATCAAAACTCTACGCTGTCGCGAATTCACATGTGGAGGAGCGAGCGCCGGCGCAAGGGAACCCCTGCCGGGGTTTACAGTTGTGTCCTTACCGGCCGACATCGCGAAGCGGCCGGTCCCCGGGCTCGGCCGGCTCCGTCGATGGGAGGCGCGCCGGGCCTTTCTCTTTCCCGAACCGCAATCCCGCATCGCCATGGCGGTGCTCGTCTGGACAACGCGTTGTCCAGAGCAGGCGCGCGCCATCTCCGGCGGTCCCAGCCACCTCACATTCCATCACGCCGCAAGATTCAGCGCCGCTTGACGGGCGCGCGGCACGGGCGTTCCCTTCGATGGAGGGAACCGAGACATGCATGCACGCCCCGGATTCACGACCAAGACCTGGAGGCAGGCGCCGGTGTTCGATGGGCACTGCGCCACGCCCGCGGATGTCGAACAGTCCAGCGCCGTGTTCGCCATCGCCGACACCCTCAACGGCCGCCCGATGCCGCTTCAGAAGCCCGCTCCGGTGATCTGGTACGCCGAGGACGAGGAATTCGCCGCCCTGGTGGTCCAGGCCGAGGCGCACGAGACCGACGACGACGGTTCGATGGAGTTCCTGGGGCTGCTGCTGCCCAGCGGCGGCACCGCCGTGGTGTTCCCTGACGATGTGGAGTTCGTCAGCGCCGCCGACCCGGTCTGGCGCTCTCTGCTGGTGGCCGACGGGGAAGCCGCCGCCGACGAGGAAGACGGGGCGGAGTGGGCCGAAGACGGCGCGCCCTGGGCCGAGCACGACCTTGCCGGTGACGACTCCGTCGAGGCCTGGCGCGAGGCGGAGGCCGACTAGCTCTTCTTCTTGGCCGTCTTGGCGGGCGTCTTCTTCACGGCGGCCTTCTTGTCCGGTACGGCCTTGGCCGGGCTCTTGGCGACGGCGGGCGCCGGGGCCTTGGGCGCGGGCGCGACGACCGCTGCCTTGGGCGCGGCCGCCTTGGCAGGAGCGGCCTTTACCGCCGGGGCGGCGATCTTGGCGGCGGGCTTGGCCGGAGCCGGCTTGGCGACGGGCGCCTTGGCCACCGGAACGGGCTTGGGCTCAGGCTGGGCCACGACCGGCGGCGGCTCGGGCGCCGCAGCGATCACGGGCTCGGGCGCCTTGATTTCAGGGATGGGTTCGGGCTCGGGGGCCGGCTGCAGCACGGCCACTGGCGCGGGTTCCGGCTCGGGCGCGGCTTCGACCACCGGCTCGGGCGCCGGCGCCGGCTTGACCAACCTCAGCTTCACCGGCTCGGCCCCGCGCTCGGGCGTGGCCAGCCGCATCCAGCGGGTCATGCTCCAGTAGGCGATCCCCGCCGTGGACGCGCCGATGAACAGGAGCCACAGCGGCGAAAACGCTCCGACCTGGGCCATGGCGGCCTGCTCGGCGGAGAAAGACTTGGATGGGGCGCTGCCGGTGGGCTTCAACGAAACGCTTTCGAACCAGGACATGGGCGACTCCGTAGGCGCGAGACAGCACGATTGTGCAGTGCAGCATACATCAATATCGCTGTTGCGCAAACTGGCCCGTTCGTCGCGCTCAAGTAGCCGTCAGGCGGTAGCGCCGCTAAGACTCCGCGCTCAAGTAGCCGTCAGGCGGTAGCGCCGCTAAGACCCCGCGCTCAAGTAGCCGCCAGGCGATAGCGCGTTCAAGACTACTCCAGACGCCAGAGCTTGGCCTGGCCGCGGGGTCCGCCCGCCGTCCTGACCACCCATTCGGCGATCGACTTCAGCGGCGCCTCGACGCCTGCCGGCGGGTTCAGGATTACCAGGGCGCAGCCGTTCATCCGCATCGGATCGGTCAACGGGCTCAGCCGCGCCTCCACGGCCAGGGCCGCGGGGGGCGCCATGTCCTCCAGCCCGCGCAGGAAGCTGTCGAAGGTCTCCAGGTCCTTGAGCGGCAGCCAGATCAGCACCGTCGCCGGCCGCGCCCGCGCCAGCACCGGTCCCAGGCAGTCCAGGATGCGGTCGTAATCGTCCGCCTGTTCGAACGGCGGGTCGATCAGCACAAACAGCCGCCGCGCGTCGCCCGCCCGCATCTTGACCAGCGCGAACCCGTCGTTGCGGACGGCGCGGGCGTGGCCGCGGGATGTGGCCAGGGCGCGGCTGAGGATTTCATGGTCGTCAGGTCTCAGCTCCGCCCCGGCGTATTCGTCGTCGCGCCGCAGGCGATCGGCGACCAGCATCGGCGAACCTGGATAGAACCGGATGGCGCCGTCGCGATTGGCGTTGCGCACCGCCGCCTTCAGGGGACGGAACGCCTCCGGAGCCTCGGGATCGGCCATCAGCCGCACGACGCCCTCATCGGCCTCGCCGGACTTCTTCGCCATCTCGCCGCCCAGGTCGTAAAGCCCGGCGCCGGCGTGACTGTCGATCACCAGCAGCGGCTCGGGCATGGCGACCAGTCGGTCCATGATCAGGGTGATCGCGCCGTGCTTGACCAGATCCGCGAAGTTTCCCGCGTGGTAGGCGTGGCGGTAATTCACTGATTCTCCCCGAAACCGGCTCGTGGTCTAACACGTTGGTCCAGTTCCGGCGCCTAGCCGGAAGACTATAGGACAGGCTTGCGGAAGTTCATGTTGACGCACGGCGGACAGGCCGCGATTTCCTCTGACGCCGACCTCAACTATGTCAGCGACCATGACCCAGGCATCCGCCGGAAGGCGCGCCATGGCGGCTTCGACTATCTCTATCCCTCGGGCGACAAGGTCCAGGAAGCCGCCGTCCTGGAGCGCATCCGAAAGCTGGCCATTCCCCCGGCCTACACGGATGTGTGGATCTCGCCCGATCCTTTGGGCCACATCCAGGCCACGGGCCGCGACAAGCGGGGGCGCAAGCAATACCGCTACCATCCCGGCTGGCGCGCCCGCCGCGACGCCTCGAAGTACGATCGCATGGCCGCCTTCGGCCGCGCCCTGCCCCGGCTGCGCGCGCGCGTCGAGGCCGACCTCAGCCGCCGGGGCATGCCCAGGGAAAAGGTGCTGGCGGCGGTGGTGCGTCTGCTCGAACTCACCCTCATCCGCGTCGGCAACGACGAATATGTCAAAAAGAACAAGAGCTTCGGCCTAACGACCCTGCGCAAGCGCCACGTCGACGTGCACGGCGCGGCGGTGCTGTTCGAGTTCCGCGGCAAGAGCGGCAAGCAGCATCGCACCGGGGTTCAGGACCGCCGCCTGGCCCGTTTGATCCACGCATGCGAGGAATTGCCCGGCCAACGGCTGTTCCAGTATGTCGATGAAGACGGCCATGCCCGCGCGGTCGGCTCGCACGACGTCAACGCCTACCTCCACCAGGCGATCGGCGAGCGCTTCACGGCCAAGGACTTCCGCACCTGGGCCGGCAGCCTTCTGGCCGCCCAGCTCCTGGCCGCCTGTGACGCCGCCCCGAGCGAAACGCACCACAAGCACGTCGTCGCTGGCTGCGTGAAGCACGTGGCCCGGAAGCTGGGTAATACGCCCGCCGTCTGCCGCTCCAGCTATATCCATCCGGAGGTGATCGCCGCCTACGCCGACGACCGTCTAAAACAGGCCTTCGGCCGCTGCCTGAAATGCCCAGATACCTGCGAAAAGGCGATGCTGCGGTTCCTGGGCCGTCTGCCGCCCGCCGCCGGCGGCGCGCGACGAAATGACGCCCGAAGGGGCCGTGCAGACACATAACCCGTTAATCACCGGGAAAACCGATCGGGTGCATCCTCCTCGGGCGAAATTCCCCATGGGGAGGGAAGATGGGTCGTCTGGCGGCGCTGAATCGGTTCCATCGGATCATGTCGTTGATCACGTTGGGCACCCCGATCGCCGAGGTGCTCGAGGCGATCGTCTATGCGGTCGAGCAGGAAGATCCTGACATCGCCTGCAGCATCTATCTGCTCAATACGGAGACGCGCTGGCTCAGGCTCGCGGCGGCCCCGAGCCTGCCGGCCAAGTACCGGATCAATGTCGCGGAGGCCCCCATCGCGCCGGACATCGGCTCGTGCCCCGCCGCGGCTCACCGCAACGAACGTGTGATCTGCGAGGACATCCTCACCGATCCCCGCTGGGCGCCGATCCGGCACCTCGTCGTCGAGGACACCGATCTACGCTCCTGCTGGTCCCAGCCGATCCGCGGCCCCCACGGCGAGGTGCTCGGCACCTTCGCCATCTACCGCACGCGCCCTGGCGGCCCCACCGTCGACGACATCAGCTTCATGGAAGCCGCCGCCGAACTCGCCAGCCTGGCGATCGGCCGCGTGCAGCGGGAAGCGGAGTTGCAGGAGGCCCGTCGCCGCGCGGAGGCCGCCGCCGCCGCCAAGACCGCCTTCCTGGCCAACATGAGCCATGAGCTGCGCACGCCGCTCACCTCGATCATCGGCTTCTCCCGCATCCTCTACGAGCGACAGGACCTGCCGGGCGAAGCCCAGACGCATGCCGGCCGCATCTTCGAGGCCAGCGAGGCCCTGTTCGTCCTGATCAACGACGTCCTCGACTTCTCCAAGCTCGAAGCCGGCCACGTCGAGATCGAACCCAAGCCCTTCTCGACCGCCCAGCTGGTCGAGGAGGTCCGCGGCCTGCTCAGCCTTCAGGCCGCCGCCAAGGACATCCAGCTGAAGGTCGAGCTCGACGAGGACCTGCCCGCCTTCGTCTCCGGCGACCTGCCCCGCCTGCGCCAGGTGCTGGTCAATCTGACCGGCAACGCGGTCAAGTTCACCGCCCAGGGCGAAGTCTCGCTCAGCGCCCGCTACGACCAAGCCCGCCAGGCGTTGAGGATCGCCGTTACCGACACCGGCCCTGGCATCGCCCCGGACGCCCGGAGCCGCCTGTTTGAGCGCTTCTCCCAGGCCGACGTCTCGATCAACCGTACGCACGGCGGCACGGGCCTGGGCCTGGCGATCTGCAAGGCCATCGTCGGGGTGATGGGCGGCGTGATCGGCGTGGAGTCCGAACCGGGCGTCGGTTCGACCTTCCATTTCGAGATTCCCGCCCCGCTCGCTGACGATCCGGCCCCTGTTGCGGCGCCCAGCGAAAGCGTGGCGTGCCCGCCGCTGTCGGTCCTGCTGGTCGACGACACCGCCATGAACCGCGAACTGGTCCGGCTGATGCTGACGCCCCTCAGCCTGCAGCTCACCGAGGCCTCCAGCGGCGCCCAGGCCATCGCCGAGGCCGGCGAGCGGGCGTACGACCTGATCCTGATGGACATCCGCATGCCCGAGATCGACGGGCTCGAGGCCATGCGCCGCATTCGCGCCGGCGACGGGCCCAATCGCGAGACCAGGATCATCGCCCTGACCGCCGACGTCGAACCGGAAAACCTCGCCGCCTGCGACGCCGCCGGCGCCAACGGCGTGCTGCCCAAGCCGATCTCGCCCGCTCAGTTGCTCGCCGAAGTATGCCGCAGCGTTTCCGCCCCGGCTCCGGCCGGCCAGACCCGAAAAGCCGCCCCCCGCGCCGCGCGCGCCTGAGCGTCCTCGCGTCGGTCAGGTGCGATCGGCAAGCCCGCGCTTGACCCAAAGGGCGAGCGGCACGGCGAAGAAGAAGTGGGACATGAACCCGCCGATGATCACGTTGGGATCGGCGTAGTTCGGATGGCTGGTCGACACCGCCATGATCGCCAGGTGCATCACAACCCAGGCCACGACGGCATACCCCAACGCCGCCAGCGTCGCTTCGATGCGGCGGGCGCGAAGGTGCGGCCACAGCAGGGCGAACAACACGCCCCACACGATCGCGAAGCTGAAGTGGATGGCGGTTCCGAGCACATAGGACCAGAGGCCCAGCGCCGCCTGAACCGGCTTGCCAAACACCAGGCCCACGGCGTTCGCAGGGATGCCCGAGAGCGGCATCTGGTGCTGCACGCCCACCCAGACGCAGGCCTCGTAAATCCAGATCACCACCCCGCCGATCAAGCCGCCCTGCGCGCCCACGACGGCGATCTGCCTGGTCAGCCCCTGGGCGGTCATCTCGGCGCCTCTCCGGCATAGGGGTTGGAGACTTCGCCGACCCTGCATCAGGAAATCACGGCGCGCAAAGCAAAAGCCCCGCGCGAGGCGGGGCTTTCAGCTCTGAGGAGTTGGGTGCGGGGACAGGATTTGAACCTGTGACCTTCAGGTTATGAGCCTGACGAGCTACCGGGCTGCTCCACCCCGCGTCAAACTCCTCAGGTCAAGGCCGTGGCCTTGAATGTCGTGATGAAGGGTCATTGGACTGTATTCGCATCCGCTTTGTAGACCTGGCGACGACCTACTCTCCCGCGCCTTGAGACGAAGTACCATCGGCCCAGGAAGGCTTAACGACCGAGTTCGGAATGGGATCGGGTGGGGACCTTCCGGCATAGCCACCAGGTCAACAAAGAGGATGTGAATTCAGAAGACATCATAGTCTGCAAAAGCGTTCATGAGTTTTGCTGAGGAACGATCAAGCCGATCGAGCTATTAGTACCAGTAAGCTCCATGCCTCGCGGCACTTCCACACCTGGCCTATCAACGTGGTGGTCTACCACGGCTCTCAGCGAAGCCTTGTTTTGAGGTTAGTTTCCCGCTTAGATGCTTTCAGCGGTTATCTATTCCGCACTTAGCTACCCTGCTGCGCGGCTGGCGCCACGACAGGTCCACCAGAGGTGCGTCCATCCCGGTCCTCTCGTACTAGGGACAGATCCTCTCAAGCTTCGTACACCCACGGCAGATAGGGACCAAACTGTCTCACGACGTTCTGAACCCAGCTCACGTACCACTTTAATCGGCG
>Ga0265327_10000990_pt1 | contig 40426 bp, 41 predicted proteins | sample 41621metaG_FD_202089 | JGI IMG/M metagenome (GOLD analysis project Ga0265327, IMG submission 202089) | Rhizosphere microbial communities from Carex aquatilis grown in University of Washington, Seatle, WA, United States - 4-16-21 metaG | ecosystem: Host-associated > Plants > Roots > Rhizosphere... | reverse complement strand
CAGGGCGCCCAGGACCTGGATATTCCCGGCGCCCGGCAGCTGGCGGACGGCGTTCTGGTAGTTCTGCTGGAACAGGCCGGCGATGGCGAAGCTCTCGCCGCTCTTGAGCTCCACCGTGGTGTCGGCGCGGCGCACGCTGAGCCCGGGGACCAGGACGCCGTCGATCTTCAGGGCGTTCTGGTTGTCCAGTTCGCTGACCTCGGGCGCCACCTTGAGCCGGATCAGGCCGTTGTCCTGCACCGTGGGCTCGAAGTTCAGGGTGACCCCGAACGGCCGGAAGGAGATCGAGACCAGGCCCTGGCCCGCCGGGACCGGGAAGGGGAATTCCCCGCCGGCCAGGAAGCTGGCCTTCTCGCCGGACAGGGCCACCAGGTTGGGCTTGGCCAGAGTGCGGACAATGCCCTTCTGCTCCAGGGCCGCCAGGGTGGCGTCGAGGCTGGCCGTGCCGATGCGGGTGGAGAGGCGCAGAGAGCCCTCGGCGGGAGCGTTGCCCACCAGGCCGGTCCCGGTCTGCAGGCCGAAGGTGGAGCTGTTCCTGGCGGAAATGTTGAAGCCCACATCCTGCAGGGCTGTGCGTCCCGCCTCCAGGACGCGGACCTCCAGGATCACCTGCTGGGAGGCGCGGACCGTCAGGGCCGAGGTGACGGCGTCGGGGGCGAATTTCAGGGCGAGCGCCTTGGCGTGGGCGGCGGCGGCGGTGGTGGACACCTCCCCGGTGAGCAGCAGGCCCTCGCCCAGGGTCCGGACCCGGACGCCTTCGCCGGGTAGGGCGGCGGCGAGGTCGGACTGCAGGGCCTCGGCGTCATAGCCCACCCGCACATCCACCACTTCCTGCAGCTGGCCGGCGGCGCCGTAGATCAGCAGGTTGGTGGAGCCCAGCGCCTTGCCCCGCACATAGAAGCTGCGGTCGGTGGTGGCGACGATCTGGGCCATGTCGGGCTGGGCGACGACGATCTTGCTGGCCGGCAGGTCGAGCTGGAAGGCGGCGGACTTGTTGCGCGGCACGACGATCGTGCGGCTGCGGACGGCCTCGCTCGGAAAGGCCTCAGCGGCCAGGGCGGGCGCGGCCGCCGCCAGGCCCAGGGCCGCGCAGACCCCTGCGGCGAACACGGTGCGGACCATGGAGGGCCTCATGCCGCGGGCGCCTTGGTGGACGACGCCGTCGATCCGGCGGCGCGGGAGGGCGCGCCGTCACCTTCCACCACGGTGATGCGACCGCCCCGATCGGCGGCGGCGCGGGATCCATGGCTGCGGGCAGGTCGCTCGCCATCACCGCCGCCGAAGCCGCCGGAGGAAATCGGGGAGGTCGCTTCGATCTCGGCCAGGCCGGTGGGGCGCAGGGCCAGGGACAGGGCGCCCAGCTGGCCGGCCATGGCGAGTTTCTGGGCGTCGCGGACGCTCACCTCCAGGGTGGCCGTGGCGGCCGTGGCCGGCTTGTCGGAGGTCGGGTCAGCGTTGAGGCCCACCCCCAGCAGGCGGACATTCTGGATCACCACCTCGGACTCCAGCATCTTGCGGGGGCTGGCGCCGGTGAGGTCGCGCATCAGGACCACATCCACCCGGTCGCCGGGCAGGGCGTGGCCACCGACGCTGGTGGCGTCCGTGACGGCGATCGCATAGGCGCGCATACCCGGCGCCAGTTCGGCGGCGACCGAGGACCTGGCGCCCGGGCCGCTCAGCTTGGCGGGCAGCAGGGGTTCGCGCGCAGCGATGGTGGTGAGCGTGACCGGCGCGCCGCCATGATCCTGGGCCAGGACCTGATTGACTGTGGAGAAGGCGCCAGCCGGCGCCGCGTCGCGGGGGACCTGGATCACCTTGAGGTCGCCCGCGCCCAGGCGCCTGCCGAACGGGATGTCGCCGGCCGCAACGACGACCGAAGCGGCGTTGGCCATGGGCGAAACGAAGACCCGGGGGGCGGCCTGGACCTGGCCCGTGGTGGCCGGCAGCAGCATCCTGGCCACGATCAGGGCGCCCAGTCCAAGCGCCGCCGACGCCCCAAGGCTGCCGATTGTCACCAGCCGCATATGATCCATCCCGACGCGTGAACACTCACAAGGTCAGAGAGTTATCGGGACGGGTCTTGCGATGTGCCGAACAAATTAGGTGAGTGCGGATCAACCTTACCCGGCCATTCCGGGGTGGCTCCGGAACCGTTCCCGAGCGGAGATCGGGGCCCCGCCGGGGTTAACCCAGTTCAAGGATTGGCTGTCCGCCGAGGGGCGCCTCGATGTGGCAGGTGAGGCCGGTCGGTTCGAAGGCGAGGCGCGCCTGGCCGCCGAATTCGGTGACCAGGCCTTCCTGCAACAGACGGGTGCCGAAACCGGTGCGAGCGGGAGGGACTACCCTCGGACCATCGGTTTCCAGCCAGTCGAGGACCAGGGTTTCGGCCTGGGCGACCTCCACCCGCCATCGGATGTGGACGCAGCCCCGATCCACCGACAGGGATCCGTATTTCACGGCGTTGGTCACCAGCTCGTGCAGGGCGAGCGCCATGGCCACGGCGGCCTTGGGGGCGATCCGCACCGGGGGGCCCTCGATATGGAACCGGCCGGTTGTCGCGTCATAGGGTTCCACGGCGGCGCCGACGATGTCCCCCAGGTCGGCGGCTTCCCAGTTCTCTCGGGTCAGGATGTCGTGGGCCCCGGCCAGGGCGATCAGGCGGGCGCTGAGCTGGCGGCGGGTGTCATCGGGGCTCTGCCCGTTGCGCAAGGTCTGGTGGGCGATCGACTGGACGGAGGCCAGGGTGTTCTTCACCCGATGGTTCAGCTCGTTCATCAGGAAGGCCTGACGCTGAGCGGCCAGGGTCGCGTCGGTGATATCCTGGATCGCGCCCACGAAACGCACGGCGGTCTCCACACCGTCGCGGTCTTCGAACACGGCCTCGCCGTGGGACTGGAGCCATCGCACCGAACCATCCCGGCGCAGGATCCGATAGAGGAGGGGGGCCTTTTCCTTTCGCGTCGGGTCCAGGGCGCGGCGAACGGTGTCGTCCGCGGGGAGAAAATCATCCGGATGGGTGAAACCCACCAGGGTGTCATAGGTGACGTCCTCGTCGGCAGGCAGTCCGTAGATGGCCTTGGCCCGATCGGACAGCAGCAGGACGCCGGTCACGAGGTCCCGGTCCCAGATGCCCAGCCCCGCCGCCTCGGCCGCCAGGCTCATGCGCCGCTCGCTGGCGCGCAAGGCGGCGTCGATCTGGCGCTGGCTGGTCTGGTCCTGGATCACCCAGACCCAGCCATTCTGCTCCAGGCCGCCCAGGCGCCGCGGCACGATGGTGACCTGCAGGTAGTGCTCCAGGCCGGAGTCGTCGGCGACGGTGATGTCCTTGCGGAACATCTGGCCGGCGGCGGCCTGGGCCATGAGGTTCGCAGCGGCGGGTCGCAGATTGGGGATCAAGGCTTCCAGCAGGGGGCGGCCAACCGCCTGGGCGCGGCTGACCGCCAGCCAGGGCTTGAAGGCGGCGCTGAAGAACTCGGCCGCACCGCTGGAGTCGATGGCGGCCACCAGGGTGGGCAGAGCGTCCAGCAGAGCGAACATCGGCGTGCGCTCGACCCGCGGGCGCCCCGCCAGCTCCGTTTCCAGCGCCGCGATCTGCGCCCGCAAGGCCAGGTTCTCCGCGCGCAGGTCCTCCCGCTCGGCCACCTGAAATTCCTCAAGCCCTCAGTATGGCCAACCTAGTCAGGAAGTCAGATGTCCGAAAGGCCGGCGTGCGATGGCCGGCTTCACTCATGCGCGACGGCCTCCCTGACCGAGGTCCTGGTGATCCGCCAGGCCGGAACCAGAGCCGCCCAGGCGGCGATCAGCAGGGCGCCCAGACCCGAGCCCACCAGAGCCATGGCCGAGATCCGCAGGGGCAGGCTCAGATGCAGGGCGTTGGCCTCCAGCTGGCCCACCGCCACCATCGAGATCGGCAAGGCCAGGCTCACGGCCAGGACCTGGCTGATCCCGGCGACGGCCAGGGCCTGGACCAGCACGAACCTGGCGAGGGCCACGTCGCCGGCGCCGACAGCCCGCAGCACGCCGATCTCCCGGGTCCGTTCGAGCACGTTGGAGGCGATGGTGGCGGAAAGCGCCAATCCCCCGACCGCCGCCGCGGCCAGTGCGGCGGTGGCCAACAGGCGATAGAAGGCGAAGAAGTGATCCACCATCATCGCCCTGCGTGTCGCCCGGCTGAGGGTGGCGTCCGGAAAGCTGCCGGCGGCGATCACCGCTTGTTCCACCGCAGGGCCCACGGTCTCCGCCCGAGCCGGGTCGGTGATGACCCGCAGGACCCGGCCCTGGTCCTTCGGGGTGGCGATTTCGGCGAAGGTGGCGGGGCTGGCCCAGACCGTGGCGTCGAACTCGTCCACCACACCCACCACCGTCACGGTTCGCCGAACGGGTCCGGCGTCCAGGGTCACCCGGCGGCCGGGAACGAGGGCGAAGCCCGGGGTCCGCCGCGAGGCCACGCCGCTCACCGCCACCTCATCGGGGCCGGTGGGCCAGCGCCCCGCCGTAACCTTCGGCAGGCCCATGGCCGTGGCGGGCGAGGGGCTGAACAGCCCCAGCCGCGCGGTGGACAGCCGGCCGTCGCTGAGGGTCACCGCCTTCAGGCCCCACAGCTCATAGGCCGTGATCCCGGGGATCCTGCCCAGGCCGATCTTCAGGGCTGCAGGATCCGGGGTCTGGTTCAGTCGTAGCTCCAGGGTATCCCGGCGCGCCGACAGTTCACGGTCAATCACCCCCACAAGGGAGTCATAGACATTGGTGGAGGCGATCAGCGCGCCGCCGCCGAGCGCCAGGGCCAGGACAGCCACGACGCTCCGAAGCGGCCGCGAGAAGGCCTCAGCGGTCGCCAGGCGGTCGAGGGGCGCGAGGCCCGGCAGGATCAGGCGTCCGCGGGGCATGGCCCCCGAACCGGTCTGGAGGCCTTCGCGCACCGGCTTGCGGAGCGATGTGATGACCGGAGCCAGGGCCGCGATCACGGCGCCCGCGAGCCCGGCCACCAGCAGGGCCCACGACAGGCCGGATCCCGGCGCAAGGTCGCGCAGGTCGATGTTCAGCTGGCCGGCCACGGTGACCTCCAGCAGCTGTGCGCAGGCGGCGCCGGCCAGAGCGCCAAGGACGACGCCGGACACGACCGGAACCAGCACCACGGCCAGGTGGACCAGGCCGATCCGCAGGGCGGAGGCGCCCAGGGCCCGCAGGACCGCGAACTGCCGCGCCTGTCGCAGCGTGAAGGCCGCCACCACCGACCCCGCCAGGGCGAGCGCCATGATGAAGCTCAACAGGCTGAACAGGGCCAGGATCCCCAGCAGTCCGCGCATCAGGTCGGCATGGGGATGGACGGGCGGGCTGGCGTCCAGCCGCACCACCTGGCCGCCCCGTCGGCGGACCGCTTGGGTGAGGGCCTTGCCCACCGCCAGGGGATCAACCCCCGCCTCGGCGGTGGCGCGCAGCTGCAGGACGCGGTTCGCGCCCGCCACCTGGGCGAGGGTCGCCTGGGTGACATAGCCGTAGAGCACGCCGTCCTGCCAGCTGGGCGCCTGGGCGGGGTCGTGGGTGGAGCCCGCGAACCGCAGGGTCCCCAGGTGATCGGGTCCCGCCTGCACCTGCAGTGCGACGTCGGGGGTCAGGGGCAACATTCCGAGGCCCGATCGCTCAATCAGCACGGCCCCCGGGGCCGGCGGCCAGGCGCCCCGTTCGGGGAGGACGCGGGAAACCGGCATGTCGCCGAAGTCCCGTACCCCGAAGAGCGCCAAGGGCCGCCAGGCGCCCCCGGCCAGCCGGACCCGCGCCGGAACCACCACCCGGCTGTCCAGGGCTTCCACTCCCGCCAGGGCGCGTAGCTCGGGGACCGGGTCTGCGGCGAGGCCTGTGACCTCCAGAGTGACCTGAGGCGGATTGGCGGCGGCGAAGTCGCGGGAGATTTCCCGGTCCAGCACGGCGCGGGCGGAGAAGGTGGCGGTCATGGCCCCCTGGCCCAGCGCGACGGCGATGAACAGCAGGGCCAGGCGCCCCCAGCTCAGGCGCAGGTCGCCGAGGATCTTGCGAAACGCCACGCTCATGCGGCGGCCTCATCGCAGGACACTGCACCGTCGCGCAGGGTGATACGACGCCCCGCACGGGCGGCGACGTCGGCGTCATGGGTCACCACCACCAGGGTCGACCCCTGTCGGTGGAGATCGTCCAACACGGCCAGCACCGCCAGGGTGGCCTCGGAATCGATACTGCCGGTGGGCTCGTCCAGCAGCAGCAGGGGCGGGTCATTGGCCAGGGCCCGGGCGATGGCGGCCCTCTGCTGCTGCCCTCCCGACAGGGTTCCGGGCAGCCGGTTGGCGAGGGCGCCCAGTCCCACCTGCTCCAGCAGGGCCTGCGCACGCTTGCGGGGCGCGCCGGCGGTGGGCCGAGAGCCTCGCCGGGGCGCCAGACTCATGGCCAGGAGCAGGTTGTCCAGCACGCTGATGGAGGGCAGCAGCTGGTAGAACTGGAAGACGATCCCCAGGGCGCCGCTACGCCAGCGGGCCCGGCCGTTCTCGTTGAGGCGGGCCAGGTCCTGCCCCTCCACCAGCACCTGGCCGGCGCTGGCGGAGTCGAGGCCGGCGATCAGGTTCAGCAGGGTGGATTTGCCGCTGCCGGACTTGCCCATGATCGCCACATATTCCCCCGACCGGATGGTGAGGTCGGTGGGGCGCAGGGCGTAGCCCACGGCCGCCGAGCCATAGGCCTTGGCGGCGCCCTTCAACTCGATCACCGCCCCGTTCACGGCAGCTTCGCCAGCATCTGATCCACCTGGGCCAGATGGGCGTCGGTGAGCTTGCCTTCGCTCATCGGGGCGATCTGGCGCAGGCTCATCATCTTGAACAGGATGTAGTGCGGGTTGGATTCGAGCCCCGGTGTCACCTTCTCCACCACCGCCTTGGCGCCGGGATTGGCCATCAGGTCGGCGATGGGGGTGTCGACGGTGAACCGGGCCTTATGGGCGGCGGCCGGCGGGGCCGGTTCGGCCGCAGCGGTGGCCAGGGGCGACATCAGGATGGCGAGGGCGGTCAGGCCCGCAGTGGGAAAGCGCATGATCGGAACTCCAGGATTGGTGGTCCGATCGAGGTAGCAAGCTCTGGCGCGCAGATACTGGACGCGGGGCGTCGCCGATGCGGTTGGAGACAGATCGGGTCGATCGTCTCGTAACGCGGGCGCGGACCCTTTTGCGGGCCGGGGGTCCTAGAGCCGGATGGGTTTAGCCCGACCCACCTCCCGCTCATCCCGGCGAATGCCGGGACCCAGATCCTGAGGCTCCGAGCCGATCCAGCTTTCCCAGCGCCATCCGACCCACGCTCAGAGATTGGTGATCTGGGTCCCGGCATTCGCCGGGATGAGCGGTGGATGCAGAGCGATTCAACGCAATCGCATCCCGCTCTAGGCGTCGCTCTTGAGGGACTCGTAGGCCTCCACGGCCTCCATCCACTCGTGCTCGGTGGCTTCGAGCTTCGCCTGCGCCGCGTCCCTCTGGCGACCGAGTTCGGCGGCGCGACCGGGATTCTTCGCGAACACCGAGGGGTCCAGCAGCGCCTTGTCGATCTCGGCCACGGCGGCGGTGGCGCGGGCCAGGGCGGCCTCGGCCTGCTCGGCGCGGCGCCGGGCCGTGCCGGTGGGGACCTTGGGGCGGGCGACGGGAACCGGCTTCGGCGGTGGGGCGGGCGCGGCTTCCTTAACCTGGGTCGGCCCGCGCGAGGCGGCCCGGGCCCGGTCGATCACCAGCTTGGCGTAGTCGTCCATGTCGCCTTCGAAGGGCACGATGGTCCCGTCGGCGCAGAACCACAGGCGGTCGGCCACCATCTCCATGAGCGAGCGGTCGTGGGAGATCAGGATCACCGCGCCCTCATAGTCATTGAGCGCGTCCAGCAGGGCCCGACGACTGTCGATGTCCAGGTGGTTGGTGGGCTCGTCGAGGATCAGCAGGTGCGGGGCCTCCATGGCCACCAGATTGAGCAGCAGGCGCGCGCGCTCGCCGCCGGACAGGCTGGCGACAGTGGTGTCGACCTTCTGGAAGCTGAAGCCCCATTGGGCGAGGCGGGAGCGGCGGGCCGCCTCCGAGGCCTCCGGCATGGCCCGGCGGATGATCTCCAGCGGGGTGTCGGCGGGATCCATGGCCTCGATCTGATGCTGATGGAACCAGCCCACCTTCAGGCGACGGTCACGGCGCAGCTCGCCGGTCTGCACGCCGAGCGCGCCGGCGATCAGCTTGGCGAAGGTGGACTTGCCGGCGCCATTGACCCCCAGCAGGCCGATGCGGTCATCCAGGTCCAGGCGCAGGTTGAGGGCCTTGAGGATTGGCTTGCCCGGCTCATAGCCAACGGCCGCGCCTTCCAGCCGCACCAGGGGCGGGGGCAGGGGCTTCTGGGGCGAGGGCAGGATGAAGGGGGCGGTATGCTCCACCGACACCGCCGAGACCGGCGGCAGCTTGGCGATCATCTTCAGGCGCGACTGGGCCTGGGCGGCCTTGGAGGCCTTGGCGCGGAAGCGGTCGACAAAGGCCTGCAGGTGGGCGCGCTGCGCCTCGACCTTGACCCGGGTGGAGTCCTGCAGGCGGGCCCGCTCGGCGCGCTGGAATTCGAAATTGTCGTAATTGCCCGGATAGAGGTCGAGCTTGGCGTCGTGCAGATGCAGGATGTGGTCGACCGAGTTGTTCAGGATCTCCCGGTCGTGGCTGATGATGATGGCGGTGTTGGGATATTTCTGCAGCCGCGCCTCGAGCCACAGGGCGCCTTCCAGGTCGAGATAGTTGGTGGGCTCGTCCAGCAGCAGCAGGTCGGGTTCGGCGAACAGGGCGGCGGCCAGCGCCACCCGCATCCGCCAGCCGCCGGAGAATTCGGACATCGGCCGCGCCAGGTCGGCGTGGCTGAACCCCAGGCCGGAGAGGATTTCGGCGGCGCGGCTGGGGGCGCGGTCGGCGCCGATCTCGCTGAGGCGGGCGTAGATTTCCCCCAGGTGCTCCGGGTCGGCAGTGTCCAGGGACTGGGTGAGGCGCTCGCGCTCCTCATCGGCGGCCAGGACCGTGTCCAGCAGGGTCACCGGCGTGGCGGGGTGTTCCTGGTCCACAGAGGCCACGCGGGCGGCCTTGGGATAGCTGATCTCGTTGTCGCCGGCGTGCAGCTGGTCGAGGATCAGCTTGAACAGGGTGGTCTTGCCGACGCCGTTGCGGCCGACGAGTCCGACCTTGGCGCCCACGGGCAGGCTCACCGTCGCATGATTGAAGAAGCGGCGGCCCCAGGCGTCGAAGGTCAGGTCATTGATTTGCAGCATGAGCGCGCGCCTTTAGCAGAGCCCGCATGCTGCGTCGCGGCAGGATTGCGTGAGATCAGGGACGGTTTGTCGCGACGGCGCGCCGGCGTGCCCTCTTAGGACCGCGGCGCTTGACACTTCGCCGCCGCCTCGCGCCATGTGAGCGCATGCTCATCGAGGTCATCCCCACCAAGGAGAAGCTGCTGCGGGCGGCGCGCACGATTGGCGCCCGCGAAGGCCTGGCGGCGGCAACCACGGCGGCGATCGCGGTGGAGGCCGGGGTGGCGGAGGGCACGCTCTATCGGCATTTCGCCAGCAAGGACGATCTGCTGATCGAGGCCTACCGGCGGCTGAAGGCGGACGTCTTCCAGCGGGTGGCGGAGGATGATGACGGCACTGCGCCCGCCGAGCGGCTGAAGCGCATCTGGCGGGACATCTATGACGCCTATCGCGCGGACGCTGATGGCTTTGTCTATGGCCAGAGGTTCGCGGAATCGGCCCTGGCGGAGCGGGAAGGCGGCGTGGCGGCCGAGCCCGCGGCGGTCGCCCTGGGGCGGCTGCTGGCCCAGGGGGTGGCGGCGGGACTGTTCAAAGCCCTGCCGGCCGACCTGATGCGCAGCCTGTTCTGGGCGCCGATCGGCTATCTGATGAAGGGGGAACTTCGCGGCCGCCGCTGGAGCGATGCAGAGCTGGACGCCGCCGCAGAGGCGGTGGTGGATTCCTGGCGCCGGTAGGCTTGCCGCGGCGTCTGTAAGATTTCTCCGCGACCTGCGACTACCTAGCCATGGGCGGTGCGATCCCGGGCAAATCGAAGGCGGTGCAGGACGAGCGCTATGGGCGCGCGGCGGTCACGTTCGGCCCGGCGCTCGAGCGGCTCGCCCGCGCCTATGAAGCCGACCCCGACCAACGCCAGGACCTGCTGCAGGAGATCCACCTGGCTGTCTGGCGCAGTTTCGCCGGCTATGATGGACGCTGTTCGGAGCGGACCTGGGTCTATCGGGTCGCGCACAATGTGGCGACGTCGCACATCCTGAAGCGCAGGCGCCGGCGGGCGGAGGTCCTGCTGACCCTCGACGAACTCGCCGCGCACGGCGACCCGCAGCAGCCCAGCCCGGAGGCCGAGGCAGGGGATCGCCATGCGGTCGCCCGGCTGACCGCCCTCGTGCACAGCCTGGCGCCCGCCGACCGGCAGATCGTGCTGCTCTATCTCGAGGGGCTGGAGGCGGCCGCGATCGGCGAGATCTGCGGCCTGACGCCCGGCGCGGTCGCCACCAAGCTGCATCGCCTCAAGGCCGTGCTGGCCAATCGATTCAACAGGGGAGGCTCCGATGACCGGTGAACCCTCCGACTTCGATCCGCAGACCCTCTGGCAGAGCCAGCCCACGGAGCACGATCCCATGACCCTCGCCGAAATCCATCGCAGGTCTCACGCCTTCGAAGCCAAGGTCCGCCGGCGCAATCTGATTGAGTATGTCGCCTGTGGGCTGGTCATCGCGGGCTTCACGCCGGTGCTGTTCGCCCGGGCGAGCTGGATGATGCAGGCGGGCGCCGGGCTGGCGATCGCCGCGACGATCTTCGTAGGCTGGCAGCTGCACGTCCGCGCTTCGGCGGGGCGCACGCCTGCGGTCGGGGACGCGCTGGTGGATTTCCACCGCCAGGAACTGATCCGGCAGCGCGACGCGCTGCGGTCAGTGGGGCTCTGGTACCTGGCGCCGTTCGTTCCCGGCATGACGCTAGTGATGATGGGGCGCTGGTTCCAGGCGCATGCGGCGCACAGGGCGCTCGCGCTCGACCACATGCTGATCCTGGTGACGAGCGGCGTGACCGTCCTGGTGTTCCTGGGGATCTGGCTGCTGAACCTCTATGGCGCAAAGCGTCTCCAGCAACGGATCGACGATCTGTAGCGGCGGGCGCCGCGCCTTGACCCCTGTTCGGTGAGCGCCTAGATGGTTGGTGTGAGTGAACGCTCACTCGCCCCCACAATCCTCATCCCTTATTCAGGAGACGCCCATGATCCGTCGTGAAATCGGCCGCACCGGCCGCCAGGTCAACGCCGTGGGCCTCGGCTGCATGGGCATGTCCTTCGCCTATGGACCGGCCATGGAGACCGCCGATGCGGTGAAACTGCTGCATGAGGCCCTGGACCTGGGGGTGGATCACTTCGACACCGCCGAGATGTATGGCCTCGGGCACAACGAGACCCTGTTGGGCGAAGCCTTCCACGATCGGCGCGACAAGGCGTTCATCGCCACCAAGTTCGGTCCGATGTTCGATCCGGCCACCCGCAGCTTCGCGACGGTGGACGGTTCCGAGGCCAATGCGCGCCGGGCGGTGGAGGGCTCGCTGCAGCGCCTGCGCACCGATCACATCGACCTCTACTACCTGCACCGCAAGGACCTGACCCGGCCGATCGAGGAGACCGTGGGCGCCATGGCCAAGCTGGTGGCCGAGGGCAAGGTGGGCGCGATCGGACTGTCGGAGGTGAACGCCGAAACCCTGCGACGGGCCCAGGCCGTGCATCCCATCGCCGCGGTGCAGTGGGAATATTCGATCTTCACCCGTGACGTGGAGGCCGAGGTTCTGCCCCTGTGCAAGGAGACCGGGGTCTCTGTGGTGGCCTATTCGCCTCTGGGGCGCGGATTCCTGACCGAGACCTTCAGCCGCGATCACAAGCCCGGCGAAGGCGACTACCGCGGGGCCGGGGGCTCGCCGCGCTGGCAGGGTGACGCCTTCGAGGCCAATCTGGCCCTGGTGGAGGAGGTCCGCGGCCTGGCTTCCGGCCGTGGCGTGAGCGCCGCCCAGGTGGCCCTGGCCTGGGTGTTGGCCAAGCCGGAGACCCTGGTGATCCCCGGCACCACCAAGCTGGCCAATCTGAAGGCCAACCTGGCCGGGGCCGAGGTGGTTCTGACCGCGGCGGAGATCGCAAGGCTGAACGGGCTGGCCGACAAGGTGCAGGGCCAGCGCTATGACGAGGCCGGCATGGCGCGGGTCAACGCATAACGCTGAGGAAAAAGATCAACCACGAAGACCACAAAGACCCCGAAGGGGCCGACGCTGGACGCGGCCGGCCGGACGGGTTGGACGGATTGAGGATGGCCGCCCATGGCGGCTATCGAATGCCATCAAGTGAGGCTCTTGGGGCGCGCCTGTCCTTCGTGGTCTTCGTGGTCTTTGTGGTTCATCCCTTTTTCGCGCGGCGCCGCACGCCTTGGCGTGGTCACACGACGCGGCTATAAGCCCGCACCTTTTGCGCGGAAGGTCCGCGCGAACTTGAAGAAAAAGCTCCTGAGACCATGACCGAACGCACCTTCTCGATCATCAAGCCCGACGCCACCAAGCGGAACCTGACCGGCAAGATCAACGCCGTCATCGAAGAGGCGGGCCTGCGCATCGTCGCCCAGCGCCGGATCCGGATGACCGAGGCCCAGGCCAAGACCTTCTACGAGGTCCACAAGGAGCGGCCGTTCTACGGCGAGCTGGTGGAGACCATGACCTCGGCGCCGGTGGTGGTGCAGGTTCTGGAAGGCGACAACGCCATGGCCAGGTACCGCGAAGTGATGGGCGCCACCAATCCGGAACAGGCCGCCGACGGCACGATCCGCAAGCTGTTCGCGCTGAACGTCGGCGAGAACTCCGTCCACGGCTCCGACAGCCAGGACAACGCCAAGATCGAGATCGCGCAGTTCTTCACGGACGCCGACATCGTCGGCTGACGGCAAGGGCGCCTCTCCGCCTTGCGGAGGGGCGCCGTTTCCCCTGGAGGGGATAACCCGGCTCAGCCGTGGAACATGGCCCAGGTCGCCCAGGCGGCCGAGGCCCAGAGCCCCAGTACGATCGCTGAGCAGACGCTGACGAAGATGGCGTCGGCGGTCTTCATGCGGGCCGCGCCGTAGCGCGCATTGCGGGAATTCGGATAGCCGGCCATGTGGGGCCTCCCAGTGTCATCATCTGGGACGCCACACTGCGTCCCGTCCCGCGTCCAGGGATGAACGATGATCGGGGCGGAAGAGTTTCCGCGACGTTTCATTTCCAGGCGCCGCATTGCGAAAAGGAAGCAACTCTTCTCGTGTGCGCAGCCTTCTAAGGGGGTATGTTGGCTCTGCCTCTGGAAGGAGTCCGCCCATGGATGATCCTCTGGACGCCGCCCCGCTGGACGACGCCCACGACCCGCACCCGCGGGCCGTCAATGCTTCCGCCGCCGAGAGCCTGAGATATCGGATCCTGGTCCGCCTGCTGATGGCGCACGACCGGACATTCGAGCCGCCGGCTTCCGACCCCGTCCACGACCTCGCCGAACACATCCTTGAGGTCGAGCGACGATGCGCGGCAGTTCTGCGTCATCTGCATCCGGACGAGGCCGCACGGCTCGCGCCGATGTTCCCGATCGATCTTCGGGCGCACTGAACCGTCGGCTTCCTCTCGGGGGCTACGGACCTGCCGCGGGGTGAGCGTTTCCACGCCTGCGCGCATGCGCTAACGGACATCCGTAGGCGACGGAGGACGCGGCTTGGCCACGAGCGAAACCTTTCCAGAGATCCGCGAGGCTGTGCGCCGGCTGTGCGCGGGCTTTCCCGGGGAGTACTGGCGGGCCAAGGATCAGGATCGGGCCTATCCGACCGAGTTCGTGACGGCGCTCACCGAGGCCGGGTTCCTGTCGGTGCTGATTCCCGAGAGCTATGGCGGCTCGGGTCTCGGGCTCGGCGCGGCCACGGCGGTGCTGGAGGAGATCCACCGGTCCGGCTGCAATGGCGGCGCCTGCCACGCGCAGATGTACACCATGGGCACGGTGCTCAAGCACGGCAGCGAGGCCCAGAAGGACGCCTATCTCCCGAAGATCGCCACGGGCGAGCTGCGCCTGCAGGCCTTCGGGGTCACCGAGCCGGGGGCGGGGACCGACACCACCCGCATCACCACCTTCGCCCGGCGCGACGGCGACAAGTATGTGGTCCGGGGCAGCAAGATCTGGATCAGCCGGGCCGAGCATTCCGACCTGATGGTGCTCTTGGTGCGCACCACGCCCAGGGACCAGGCGGCGCGGTCCAGCGACGGGATGAGCGTGCTGCTGGTGGACCTGCGCCAGGCGGTGGGCGCCGGGCTGACCATCCGGCCGGTGCGGACCATGCTGAACCACGCCACCACAGAGCTGTTCTTCGACGACCTGGAAGTGCCGGCGGAGAACCTGATCGGGGAAGAGGGCAAGGGCTTCCGCTACATCCTGGACGGCATGAACGCCGAGCGGATCCTGATCGCGGCGGAGTGCATCGGCGACGCCAAGTTCTTCATCGACCGGGCCAGCGCCTATGCGAAGGACCGCAATGTGTTCGGCCGGGCGATCGGTGAGAACCAGGGGGTGCAGTTCCCCATCGCCCGGGCCCATGTGCAGATGAGCGCCGCCGAGCTGATGGTGGCCAAGGCCGCGGCGATGTTCGAGGCCGGGGAGCCCTGCGGGACAGAGGCCAACATGGCGAAGATGCTGGGCTCCGAAGCCAGCTGGTTCGCGGCGGACACCTGCCTGCAGGTGCATGGCGGCTTCGGATTCGCCGAGGAATACGACATCGAGCGCAAGTTCCGCGAGACCCGGCTCTACCAGGTGGCGCCGATCTCCACGAACCTGATCCTCAGCCATGTGGGCACGCATGTGCTGGGCATGCCGAAGTCATTCTGATGAGCCGAGCCCACTCCGCTCATCCCGGCGAATGCCGGGACCCAGATCCTAATGCGACACTATCGGGAGAGCGCACTTGAGGAGCCTGAATGTCCCTCCGAGCCATTTGATCTGGGTCCCGGCATTCGCCGGGATGACCGGGTGCTTGGATGTATGACCTCCTGAAAGGCCTCCGGGTGGTGGAAGGTTCGGCCTTCGTGGCGGCGCCGACCTGCGGGCTCTACCTGGCGCAAATGGGCGCCGAGGTGATCCGGTTCGACAATATCGGCGGGGGCCCGGACTTCCGGCGCTGGCCGCTGAGCGCCGGCGGTGACAGCCTCTACTGGGAGGGGCTGAACAAGGGCAAGAAGTCGGTGGCCATCGACCTGGCCAGTCCCGGGGGGCGCGAACTGGCCCAGCGGCTGGCCGCGTCGCCCGGCGAGGACGGGGGACTGTTCGTCACCAATTTTCCGGTTGACGGGTTCCTGTCCTACGAGGCGCTGCGCAAGCTGCGAGAGGACCTGATCTGCGTGCGAGTCATGGGCTGGGCCGACGGCTCCCAGGGCATGGACTACACGATCAATTCGGCTCTGGGCCTTCCCCTGATGACCGGGCCGGTGGACGACGACCGCCCGGTGAACCATGTGCTGGCGGCCTGGGACCTGCTCACCGGCGCCTATTGCGCCTTCGCCCTGGTCTCCGCCCTCATGGCCCGGATGAAGGGCAAGGGCGGCCGGGAGATCCGGGCGCCGCTGTCGGACATCGGCGCGGCCACCATGGCCAATCTGGGGTTCACCGCCGAGACCCTGCTGAGCGGCCACCAGAGGCCGCGGATGGGCAATGACATCTACGGCGCCTTCGGCCGCGACTTAACCACCCGGGACGGCCAGAAGCTGATGCTGCTGGCCATCACCCCCAAACAGTGGAGCAAGGCGCTGGAGGCCCTGGGGATCGCCGCCGCCGTGAACGAGGTGGAAGCCGAACTGGGCGTCTCCTTCGCTGCCGACGAAGGCCTGCGCTTCACGCACCGCCAGCGGCTTTACCCGCTGTTCGAGCGCGCCTTCGCCCTGCGGGACGCTGCCGAGCTGACCCCGGCCTTCGACGCCGGCGGGGTGACCTGGGGGGCCTACCAGACCCTGGAGGCGGCCCTGGAGGATCCCCGGCTGTTCAAGGACAATCCCCTGTTCCAGGACATCCGCCATCCCAGCGGCCTGAGCTATCCGGCGCCCGGGGCCATGGCCACGATCCCGCAGGACATCCGGGGCGCCGTGCGCCCGGCGCCGCGGCTGGGACAACATACCGACGAGGTGCTGGCCGAGGTGCTGCATCTGTCGTCAGGAGAAATCGCCCGGCTGCACGATGCGAAGATCGTGGCCGGACCGGAGGGACGATGAGCCAGGAAACCACCCTCACCGTCGAGGAGGCCGGGGCCGGCGTGAAGCTGGTGACCCTGTCGCGGCCCGCGGCGGCCAATGCGCTGTCCACCGCCATGGGACAGGACCTGCTCGCGCTGTGGACCGGGCTTGCGGCCGATCCGAGCCTGCGGGCCGTGGTGCTGACGGGCGCGGGCCGGTTCTTCTGCGCCGGGGCGGACCTGAAGGAGCGCAACGGCATGACCGACGCGGCCTGGGCCGACCAGCACAAGCTGTTCGAGGACATGATCCGCGCCCAGCTGGCCTGTCCCTTCCCGGTGATCGCTGCGGTGAACGGGGCGGCCATGGGCGGGGGCTGCGAGATGGCCCTGGCCTGTGATTTCGCCTGGGCGGGCGAGGGCGCGCGGATGGGGCTGCCGGAGGCGGGGCTGGGGATCATCCCGGGCCTGGGGGGCACTCAGCTGCTGACCCGGGCCGTGGGCGAACGGCGCGCGGCGGAGATGCTGATGTCCGGTGTTCCGGTGGATGCGGCCGAGGCCCTGGCGATCGGCCTGGTGAACCGGGTCTGCCCCACGGAGACCCTGGTGGCGGAGACCCTTGAACGGGCCCGGCTGATCGCCACCAAGGCCCCCCTGTCGGTGCGTGCCGTGAAGTCCGTGGTGCGGACCGGCGCGGTGCTGCCCCTGGTGGAGGCGATGGATCTGGAGCTGTCGGAATACAATCGTCTCTTCACCACCGAGGATCGGCGCGAAGGGGTGGCCGCGTTCAATCAGAAGCGCGCGGCGTCGTTCCGCGGCGTCTAGGTCGCCGACGGACTGGGGCGTACGATCTGGGCGGGCCGCAGGAACGGCGAGGCCAGGCGGTCATAGGTGGGGACCGGGCCGGAGGCCACCAACAGGGCCAGGATCTCCGACCCCGTGAGGTGGGGCGGCGGTGAATCCTGTCGAATCGTGCGCCAAAGATCTCGAGCTTCGACGTCTAGCGCGCGGTCGCGGGACACCATCACCAAACCTTTTTACTGATGCCAACCGAACGACATGGGGGCCTGGGGGTTCCCAAGGGTTCTGTTTCTTTTCCGTAACTTCGGTGAAGGTTGCAGCGCGGACACAGGCTCTGTGTCCCTTAGGCCGCCACCAGTTCTCCGCAGACAAAGGCGTCCTCGCCGGCGGCCAGCAGGGCCTCCAGGGCCTCAGGCGCGTCCTGCGGCGCGATGATGAGGATCAGGCCCACGCCGCAGTTGAATGTGCGCCGCAACTCATGGTCGGCGACCCCGCCCACCTCCTGCATCCACGCAAAGACCGGGGGCAGGGGCCAGGCGTTCCAGTCGAACTGCGCCTCAAGACCCTCGGCGATGGCCCGCGGCGGATTCTCAACCAGGCCGCCGCCGGTGATGTGGGCGCAACCCTTGATCCGTCCGGCCTTGATCTGCGGCAGGACGCTCTTGATGTAGATCCGGGTGGGCGCCATCAGCGCCTCCGCCAGGGTCTGGCCAGGAGCGAAGGGCGCCGGGTCGGTCCAGGCCAGGCCGGACCGCTCGACGATGCGCCGGACCAGGGAATAGCCGTTGGAGTGGGGCCCCGAGGACCCAAGGCCGATGATCAGGTCGCCGGCCTGCTGCTCGTCCAGCCGGGGCAGGACCGCGCCGCGCTCCACCGCACCGACGGAGAAGCCGGCCAGGTCATAGTCGCCCTCTCGGTACATGCCCGGCATCTCGGCTGTCTCGCCACCCACCAGGGCGCAGCCGGCGAGCCGGCAACCTTCGGCGATGCCGCCCACCACCCGGGCCGCCTCGTCCACATTGAGCTTGCCGGTGGCGAAATAGTCCAGGAACAGCAGGGGCTCCGCGCCCTGGGCCAGGAGGTCGTTGACGCACATGCCCACCAGGTCGATGCCCACCGTGTCATGCATGCCGGTGTCGATCGCCACCTTCAGCTTGGTGCCCACGCCGTCCGTCGTGGAGACCAGCAGCGGGTCGGCATAGCCGGCGGCGTTGAGGTCGAACAGGGCCCCGAAACCGCCCAGGGCGGCGTCCGCCCCAGGGCGGCGCGTGGCCTTGGCCAGGGGCTTGATCCTCTCGATCAGGGCATTGCCTGCATCGATGTCCACACCCGCCTGGGCGTAGGTGAGGCCGTTCGGCCGATCGGTCATGGGAAGAAATGCCTCAAGAAATTCGCCGCCGGGGTTGCAGACTCGGGCGGTCGAGGGGCTATAGCTAATCGATGACGCCGATTACAACCACCGCCGAGCTCGCGGCGTTCTGTGATGAGATCAAAGGCCAGCCTTTCGTCGCAGTGGACACCGAGTTCATGCGCGAGACGACCTACTGGCCGAAGCTGTGCCTGATCCAGGCTGCGGCCCCCAATGCCGAGGCGGTCATCGACCCCCTGGCCGAGGGGCTGGACCTGGAGCCGTTCCTGCAGATCCTTCGCGACGAGTCGATCGAGAAGGTGTTCCACGCCGCCCGACAGGACGTGGAAATCTTCAACAACCTCCAGGCCATGCCCCGGCCGCTGTTCGACACCCAGGTGGCCGGCATGGCCGCCGGCTATGGCGAGCAGATCGCCTATGACGCCCTGGTCCGACAGATGCTCAAGATTGAGCTCGACAAGTCCAGCCGGTTCACCGACTGGGCGCGGCGGCCGCTGAGCGAGGCCCAGCTGACCTATGCCCTGGCGGACGTGACCTATCTGGCCAAGCTCTATCCGATGCTGAAGGCGCGGCTGGAGAAGGAAGGCCGGCTGGGCTGGGTGCATGACGAGATGCAGAACCTCTGCGATCCCGCCATCTATGATGTGGAGCCGGAGAACGCCTGGAAACGGCTGAAGCCGCGCCGGCACACCGCCAAGTACCTGGCCGTCTACAAGGCCGTCGCGGCCTGGCGCGAACGCACCGCCCAGCTCAGGGATCAGCCCCGGGGCCGCATCCTCAAGGACGAGGCGATCGACGAGCTGGCGACGCAGGCTCCCACCGACGCCGCCCAGATCGATCGTCTGCGTTCCGTGCCCAAGGGCTTTTCAGGGTCACGTTTCGGGCCCGACCTGCTGGTGGCGATCCGCGAGGCGCTGAAGGATCCGGAGGCCTACGCCCCGGTGGTCGAGCGCGCAAAGGCCTCGGCCTCGCCGGCGGCCGGCGCCGTGGTGGAGCTGCTCAAGGTGCTGCTGAAGGCCCGCGCCGAGGACGCCGGCGTGGCCTCCAAGCTGATCGCCACGGTCTCCGACCTCGAACTGATCGCCAATGACGACAACGCCGCCACCCCGGCGCTTACGGGATGGCGCCGCGAGGCGTTTGGCGAAGACGCCCTGAAGCTCAAGCGCGGGGAACTGGCCCTGGTGCTGGACGGCACCCGGGTGCGGGTGGTGGAGGTTCGTCGGGCGCCCAAGTCGGCGGCGGCGGAATAGGCGCCGGCGCGTCTCAGCGGCGGCCCGTTCAATCCATGGTGGCGCTGCGGCCTTAGAACGCTTGCGGTCCGGCGCGAGCAGGGCCATGTGACGGTCCTCGCCGGAGGACCTTGATGCGTCTGTTGCTGAACATCCTGTGGTTCGTCCTCGGGGGCTGGATTTCCGGCACGCTGTGGCTGCTATCCGGCGTGCTGCTGGCGATCACCGTGATCGGCCTGCCCTGGGCCCTGGCGGCGTTCCGCATCGCCAGCTTCAGCTACTGGCCGTTCGGACGGCAGGTGGTGTCGCGGGCCGAACTGCTTCGGCGCGGCGACCTGGGCACCGGACCGGTCGGCCTCCTGCTGAATGTAGTGTGGTTTGTGCTGGGCGGCTGGTACCTGGCCCTGCACCACATCATCCTCGGCGTCGGCCTTTGCCTCACCATCATCGGCATTCCCTTTGGCCTGCAACATCTGAAGCTCGCCATCATTTCGCTTGCTCCGGTCGGCAAGGCCGTCGTGGAGACCTAGGGAAGCGTCGATGTCCGAACTGATCGCCCACTACGGCTATCTGGCCGTGTTCGGCCTGATCGCGGTGCAGTGCCTCGGCATTCCGCTGCCGGGGGAGGCCGCCCTGATCGCCGCGGCGATCTATGCCCAGCACACCCATCGCCTGGAGATCGGCTGGATCGTGGCGGCCGCGGCGGTGGCGTCGGCCCTGGGCAGCATCGGCGGCTACGCCATCGGCCGCTATACAGGTCATCCGCTGCTGGTGAAACATGGCCACCGGGTCGGGTTGAACGAAGCCCGGATGCGCCTGGGAGAGTTCCTGTTCAGCGTCCACGGCGGGAAGATCCTGCTGTTCGGCCGGGTGGTGGCGGTGCTGCGGACCTATGGCGCCATGCTGGCCGGCGTCTACAGCATGCCCCCCACCCGGTTCCTGGTGTTCAACGGGATCGGCGCCGTGATCTGGGGGGCTGGCATCGGCTATGCCGCCTATGGGTTCGGCGAGCTGTTCACCCACCTGGCCGGGGTCCTGGCCTGGGTGGTGCTTTTCGTAGGCGCCGGGCTGGTGATCGCCTCGGTGCTCTATCTCAAACGCCAGGAAGGCGTGCTGCAGGCCCAGGCCGACGCAGTGATGCTGCCCTCCGAACCCCGCTAGGCGACAGTCGCGGCGAGATCGTCCAGCAGTTCGCGCCAGGCGCCATCCATGGCGGGGGTCCAGTCCGGTCCCGCGATCTCCCGGAAGGTCTGCATGGTGACGCCGAAGAAGGTGGCGAACACCTCCCGCGGCACGCCGATGTTCTCGTGATTGACGATCTCGGCCCTCATCAGATTGGCGCCGAAGGCCCGGGGGCCGGCGAAATCCAGCACCGCCTCGATCACCTGATAGAGCATCTGGCCCCGCACGCTGCCGTCGGTGTCCCGGATGAACAGGGCCTCCATCTCCGGGTTCTCGGCGAACAGCCGCGCATAGACCAGGGGAGTCGGATCGTCACAGCGGCCGGCGACGAGGTCGAGGCTCTCGGTGATCAACGCGGTCTTCATGGCTCGAACTCCGAGGCGTGCAGGCGGGTCGCGTCGGCGACGAAGCCGTCTCCAGGCTCCGGGCCCGCGCCGTCGGTGCGGTATTTGACGAACAGTTCCTCGATCCCGCCGGGATGGAAGCTCACCAACATCTCCACGGGCTCGCCGGAGACATTGGCGTAGCCGTGGCGGGTTCCGGGGGGCACGCGGACGAAGTCCCCCGCCTTCAGGGTGGTGACCTGGTCCCCCAGCAGGAAATCCAGTCGGCCCTTGCGGATCAGGAAGGTCTCCTCGATCTCGCGATGGCGATGCGGCCCATAGCCCGGCGCCGGCGAAGGACCGGGAGCCACAGTCCATTCCATCAGCGAATAGCGCCCGCCGGTATCGCGTCCGAAGGCCAGGACGCGGGCGTGGTCGGGCCCGTCCTCGAAGGCGAGGCCGTCCCGGGTGGTGACGATGGGGTCCATCGGAAGGTTATCGCCGGTCAGGTGCGCGCGCGCAACGCAGCGGTGGAAATCCCGGAGCGGCTTATGGAACAAGGCTCGCCGAACACGATCCGCCGGTTGCGCACCGGCTTATCCCCCGTTGGGAGGGAATTTGCGCACAGCCCTGATCCCCGGCCGCCTTGCGGCGCCCCGTGACCCGGCGCACCTTCCACTTGCCGAGAGGGATCGCGGCGCGAAAGACCCGGGAAACCGGATGGATCGCAAGGCGAGAGGTTCCAGCGAGACAGGCGTCGGGGCGACCCGGGGCAGGTCTTTCAAGGGACAACGGCCAAGGCTCTGACAGCGCAAGGGCAACCTTGAGCGGCCCCGGAGCGGCGGCGGACCTTGGAGGCGCAGACCCCGCGAGGGGCCTGGAGGAGGGCGACGTGTCGGGCCACCGATGCGCCGCCCTCTTGCCATGGGCGGAGGGCTACCTACAGCCCGACTTCGCGAGGCGAGGCCTCGTTGATCAGAGGCTGGCCAGCCAGGAACCGCTCCAGATTGGCCACGAACAGGTCGTCGCCACGGCCGGGCGTTCCCGCGCCGGAATTGGAGGTGTGGGCGGTGACCCGCACCTTGGGGTGCTCCCATAGCCAGTGATCGGCCGGCAGGGGTTCGGTCTGGAAGACGTCCAGCACCGCATGGCCCGGCTGGTCGGTGTCGAGACCCACCCGCAGGGCGTCCTCGTCCACCAGGCCGCCGCGGCCGATATTGATCAGGATCGCGCCAGGCTTCATGGCGGCGAAGAAGGCCGCATTGGCGAGATTGCGGGTCTCGTCTGTGAGGGCGCAGGCCAGCACCACCACGTCGGATTTCGCCAGGACACGGGGCAGGGCGTCCATGCCCACAACCTCGTCGACGAGGTCATCGGGGGCGACGCTGCGGCGGACCACGGTGAGGCCGGCGCCGAAGGGCTTCACCCGCTTGGCGATCTCATGGCCGATGGCGCCGTAGCCGATCAGGGTCCAGTGGGACTGGCTGATTTCGCGATAGGGGGTCGAGGTCCAGGATTTCTGCGCCTGCAGGTCCCGCTGGCGCTCCACAGGCACAATGAGCCCGATCCCATGGGCCAGGACGAATTCGGCGATCGGCACGGCCTGGGCGTTGCTCTTGCCGATGCGGATGCCCTTTTCCATGATCGATTTGAAGATCGGCGAATCCAGGCCGGCGTTGAAGGTCTGCACCCATCTGGCCCGGGTCCCCTGCAGGGCGCGGCCCATCAATGCGCCCAGCAGGCCGTCGCGATAGGCGTCCAGGGTCGACCAGACGATGTCCGGATCGACCTCGGTCTTGTCGATGGGCTGGCCGGCCCGCTGGAAGGCGTCGGGCGCAGTGACCGTGACGATATCGAGGTCGCCCACGAAGGGGGCGATGCGGGCCTTCACCCGCTCCAGGGCCGCGGCCGACATCAAAAGCTGCATGGGATCTCCGTTCGGCAATTCAGCCGAGCTCGAGCTTGAGCTTCAGCACCTGGGCGAGGGTGGCGGCGCGTTTGCCGGTCTGCTCGCCCAGCAGCATGTCGGCCCAGCCGGTCTCGGCCACCAGCTTCAGCCGGTCGCCCTCGATGGTCAGGGTGGCGCGGGCCAGCAGGCCCGCATTGCGGCCGGCCAGGTCGCAGCCCAGGCGGATCGCCGCCCCCAGGGCCCGGGCCCGCTGCCGGCGCTCCACGGTCAGCAGCCGGGCGACGATGTGGGCCTCAGGTGGGGTGGGGGCCGAGGTGTGGCGCGCGAAGGCGGCCGAGGCCAGGAAGGCGCGTTCCGAGTGGGTCATGCCGGCGATGGGCGCCCGCAGCACCTGCTCGAAGGCGAGGTCGGCGCGATGATCGGGGTGCAGGCGTGCGCCGAGGTCAGCGAGCCGGCAGGCGGCCGAGGTCAGGATGGGATCGCGGTCCCCGAACAGAGGGTCAAGCTGGTCGAAGGCCGGAGCGAGCCAGGTCTCGAGGGCCGGGCCAAGGTCCGGAGATACGCCGCGGGCGGCGGTCAGGGCCTCGCAGCCGCCGATCAAGGGATCCTGGGCGCGATCCTCCGGGGTCATGGACTCCAGCAGCAGACCTTCGCGCAGGCCGAAGGCGGAGATCACCACCTTCTCGATCCCCAGCCGCTCGATCAGGGCGTCCAGCACTACGGCCGCATAGGGCAGGGTGTCGAAACGCTTCTTGGACAAACCCTCGATACGCTCCAGGGAGCCCTTGGACTGCCGGGCCACGAACCGGGCCACGTCGATCGCGTCGGCGCGGTTCATCTCGTACTGATGGGCCACGTGCAGGGGATAGTCGGCCATGGCCATGTGCAGCAGGCCGAGATTGCGCCAGGCGCCGCCTACGGCATGGAACTCGCTGGCGCTGAACCGGCTGGCCAGGGGCCGCAGGGCGATATCGGCGGCGCGCAGAACCTTGTCGGCGTCGATGGCGCGCGGGGCGCCCAGGGCGAAGGGGCCCAGGGGCAGGGTCACGCCCTGACCGGCGGCGTCCAGGCGGATGAGCTCCAGGCTGGAGCCGCCAAGGTCGCCGGCCACCCCTTGTGCGCCGGGTTGGCCCGCCAGGACGCCCAGGGCGGCGTACTGGGCTTCCTCATCGCCGGACAGCACCCGCACCTCGAGGCCCGTCTGATGCTCCACGGTGTCGACAAAGGCCTGGCCGTCCTCGGCCTCGCGGACGGCCGCGGTCGCCACGACGGCGGTGTCCGCTGCGCTCCAGCCGTCGAGCACGGCCCGAAACCGGCGCAGGGCTGCGAGGGCGGTGTGCACGCCTTCCGGCGAGAGCCGCCCGGTGGCGGGCAGGTCGCGGCCGAGGCCGGCCAGGGCCTTTTCGTTGAACACGGTCCAGATGGCGCGGCCTTCCAGCCGGTAGATCACCAGACGAACGGAATTAGATCCGATGTCGATGACCGCCGCATGGCGACCCCATTCGCGGTGTGAGCCGCTGGCTAAGGAAATGGCGTCCACGTCGCCCCGTAGCGCCTTCGAGCTATCCGCGCGAGGCCACATGATCGATCGCGCGCGGCATATCCTTCACCTTCTGCCCCCGGCCTGACAGGCTGGGATTGGTCATGAAGTACTCGTGCGCGGAAAAGGCGCCCGGATGGTCCCATGACGGGTCCCGGGTATAGCGGCCCTCGGCGTCCAGCGTCCAGCTTTGCGCTTCGTCCTTGAGATTGGCGACCATGATCTGCTGGAGGACCTGCTGGTGGACGGTGGGGTTTTCCACCGGGGTCAGGCACTCGACCCGGCGATCCAGGTTGCGGGGCATCCAGTCGGCCGAGGAGATGAACACGCGGGCTTCCGGGGAGGGCATGGGCGCGCCATTGGCGAAGGCGACGATCCGGGCGTGCTCCAGGAACCGTCCGACGATGGACTTGACCCGGATGTTGTCGGACAGGCCGGGCACGCCGGGGCGCAGGCAGCAGATGCCGCGGATCACCAGGTCGATGGAGACCCCCGCCTGGCTCGCGCCGTAGAGGGCGTCGATGATCTCCGGGTCGACGATGGAATTGAGCTTGGCCCAGATCGCCGCCGGCTTTCCGGCCCGGGCGTTCTCCACCTCCGAGGCGATCAGGCGCAGCAGGTCGGGCTTCATGGTCAGCGGGGAGAAGGACAGCTTCTCCAGCTTGTCCGGCTTGGCGTAGCCGGTGATGTAATTGAACAGCCGGGCCGAGTCCCGGCCCAGCGCCGGGTCGGTGGTGAACAGGGACAGGTCCGTATAGATGCGCGCCGTCACCGGGTGATAGTTGCCGGTGCCGAAATGGCAGTAGGTGCGCAGCGCGTCGCCCTCCTTGCGCACCACCATCGAGAGCTTGGCGTGGGTCTTGTACTCCATGAAGCCGAAGACCACGTGGACGCCGGCCCGCTCGAGATCCCGGGCCCACTTCAGATTGGCCTCCTCGTCGAACCGCGCCTTGATCTCAACCAGGGCGGTGACGTTCTTGCCATTGTCCGCCGCCTCGATCAGCGCCGCGACGATCGGGCTGTCCTTGGAGGTGCGGTAGAGGGTCTGCTTGATGGCCAGGACGTTGGGGTCGCGGGCCGCCTGGTTGAGGAACTGCACCACCACATCGAAGCTCTCGAAGGGGTGGTGGACCAGGATGTCCTTCTCGCGGATGGCGGCGAAGCAGTCACCGGCATGGTCGCGGATCCGCTCCGGGAAGCGTGGCTCGAAGGCCTTGAACTTCAGGTCGGCGCGGTCCGGCGGAATCAGCTGGGAAAGCTCGTCGAGGCCCAGCAGACCATCGATGAGGATGATGTCTTCGTTCTGGGCGTGGAGGCTGTGGCTGATGAACTCCTGCAGCTCCTGAGGCATGGCCGCCTCGATCTCGACCCGCACCACCAGGCCCAGCCGGCGCTGTTTCAGGCGGACCTCGAATTCGCGCACCAGGTCCTCGGCCTCTTCCTCGATTTCCACGTCGGAATCGCGGATCACCCGGAACACCCCGACGCCTTCGACCTCGTGGCCGGGAAACAGGCGGCTGACGAACAGGGCCACCATGCCTTCGAGGGCGATGAACCGCCGCTCGCTCTTCCGGCGGCGGGAATTGGCCGGCAACTCCCAGAACCGCGCCACCTGGGCGGGGATCGGCACCAGAGCGTAGGACATCCGTCCGTCCGCGACCCGCTTCAGCTTCAGCACCAGGGAGAAGGCCAGGTTGGGAATGAAGGGGAAGGGATGGGCCGGGTCGATGGCCAGGGGGGTGAGAACCGGGAATACGCGGGACAGGAAGGTCTCTTCGAGCACCTCGCGCTCAGTGAGGGTGACCTGGTCTGAGGTGACCACCCGCAGGCCTTCCTCCGCCAGCTGCCCGGCCAGCTGCCGCCAGCGAGCCTGCTGGTGGCCCATGAGCTCGGCGGCCTGGGCGTTGACCTGCTCCAGCTGTTCGGCGGGGGTGAGGCCGTCCTGGCTGAGCACGCGCACGCCTTCCCGCACCTGGGCGCGCAGGCCAGCCACCCGGACCATGTAAAACTCGTCGAGGTTATTGGCGGAGATCGACAGGAACCGCAGCCGCTCCAGCAGCGGATGGCGCGGATTGCGACTCTCCCCCAGGACGCGCTCATTGAAGGCCAGCCAAGAGATCTCGCGGTTGAAGAACCGGCCGGGCGAGGCCGCCAGATCAGCATCGAGGCCGGCGGTTGTCGGCCGGGCGGCGCTGGTCTCCACGGGGGTGGCGAGGGTCATGACAGGCGATTCCACACGGACAGGTCTCAGGTCGACGGTTCCACGACTATAACGCGGAGATTGAGGCAGTCGGATAACAGCCGTCGATCATCCCTCGAAAAGATCAAGATTGTCCGCATCATCTTCGAGAATCTGCCGCGCGAGGGCGCGGGAGATCGGTCGTTGTTCATCATCGGCCATTTCGTCGAGCCGTTTGACGATCTCGCGGGCGGCGGGAATCGACCGCTCCATCCGTCGAAGGAGATAGGGATAGACTTCCTTCGGCGGGCGAATGCTCCGCTCCCGGAAGAATTTCCGCAGTACGCCCTCCAGCACCTCGTCGTCCGGCTCGGCGATCTCCGCCACCGGCATGGCGTTCAGCCGCGAGCGCAGGTCCGGAAGGTCGGCCGGCCAGGCCATGGGTGGCGCTCGCGCGGTCAGCAGCAGGCCGCCACCGGGCTGGGCGGCCATGTTGATGAGGTGGAACAGGGCCTCGGCCTCGAAGCCCTGGTCCAGGTCTTCAACCAGCACCGGCCGGCCGGAAGCCACCTCCAGGGCGAGGTCCGTCCGGTCAAGGATGGCGGCGTCGTGGCGGGTCGCCCAGTCGCGGGCCAGGTGGGTCTTGCCGGAGCCGATCGGCCCGAACAGGGCGAGCGCGCCGCCATGCCAGTTCGGCCAGGCGTCCAGCGCCGCCAGCGCCTGGGCGTTGGACGGCCCGCGGACGAAATCCGTCCGGGCATAGGACGCCGGGCGCCTCAGGCGGAGGCGAAGCTGGCGGCTCATGCCGGATGTCCGAGGGATTCGATCACCTGGCCAGACTATCAACCTCGGCCCGAGCGGTCGACGCGGGAGCGCGAGCAAGCTGGGGACCTTCGGCTGGGGATCCGGCAGGGTCTGTTGGCGGATCGTCCAGGGGCTGTGGAAAATCAGCCTTCGATGGGGCGGATGCGGTCCCGGGCGGAGATCAGCGACCAGCCTTCCGGGCGCAGCAGCTCGATCGGGGTGAAGCGGACCTTGTAGTCCATCTTCTCGGACCCCCGCACCCAGTAGCCCAGATAGACGTAGGGCATCTCGGTGAGACCGGCCTGCACCACATGGTCGAGGATCACAAAGGAGCCGAGGCTGCGGCGGGTGAGGGCCGGGTCGTAGAAGGAATAGACCAGGCTGAGCCCGTCGCTCATCAGGTCCACCAGCGCGCAGGCCACCAGGTCGCCGGGGCCACCGTCCTGGGACTTCTGGCGATATTCGATGATGTGCGTGCGGACCGCGGTGTCCTCCACCATGGCCACATAGTCCGGCCAGGCCATCTCGGCCATGCCGCCATCGGCGTGGCGGACGGTGAGGTAGCGGCGGAGCAGGTCGAACTGCTCCATGGTGGCCTCGGCTTCCACCAGGTGGCGCTCGAGGTCGTCATTGCGGGCGATGATCTTCCGCTCGGAGCGGGAGAAGATGTAGTCGGCGGCCGGGATCCGGGCGGAGACACAGGCCGAGCACGACTCGCAGGCCGGGCGATAGGCGATGTTCTGGGACCGGCGGAACCCGACCTGGGTCAGGCTGTCATTGACGGTGGCGCCGTCGGACATCGGCAGGTGCGCGAAGACCTTCCGCTCATACCGTTCAGGCAGGTAGGGACAGGGCGAAGGCGCTGTCAGGAAGAACCTGAGCTGTCGCGTCGGGAAGTGTTGCGTCACGGACTTGCGATCGCTTTCGAACGAGTGCGCCTGGAGGGATTAGGCGTCATGCGGCGAGGCTGCGCAAGTCCGGTCAATGTCACACCTTTTAGAACCCGTGGTCTGGCGGAAGCACCGGCGCCTCGCGCAGCAGGACAATGGCGATGCGGCGGTTGCCGGGCAGGGTGGGGTCGTCCGGATAGAGCGGTTCGGAATTGGCCTTGCCGGACACCTGATAGACCCGGTCGGACTCCACGCCGGCGGCCTGAAGCACCCGGCGCGAGGCGTCGGCGCGGCCGGCGGACAGGGACCAGTCGGTGTCGGCCTTGGCGCCGTTGACGCTGGCGGAGGTGTGGCCAGAGACCGAGATACGGTTGGGCAGCTGCTTGATGACCTTGGACACCGCCCGCAGCAGGAGCTTGGCGCGGTCGTTGGGCTGGACCTGGCCCTCATTGAACAACGAGCGGCCTTCCTGGTCCACCAGCTGGATGCGAAGCCCCTCCGGGGTCTGGTCGACGATGATGTTCTTGGACAGCTCCGCCAGTTCCGGCATGTCCTGCAGCGCCTGGCGCAGGGACTGGGCGGCGGACTGGAAAGCCTCTTCCTCGCGCTTGGCGGTGGCCTCCTTCATGGCCTCGGCCGCGGCGGACTGCGGGCTGTTCTTGGCGGCGTCCTTGGCCTTGCCCTCGGACGGATTCTTGGATTCCGGCGACATGGCTTCGATGATCGATTGCGACCCGGAGCCCTTGGCGCCTTCGTCCCCCAGGGCCGTGCCGCCCAGGATGCCGCCGGAGCCGGAGGTGGTTTCCGAGACGCTGGCCGGGGCGAAATAGTCGGCGATGCCGCGCTTCTGTTCCGGGCTGGTGGTGTTGATCAGCCACATCAGCAGGAAGAAGGCCATCATCGCGGTCACGAAGTCGGCATAGGCGACCTTCCAGGCGCCGCCGTGGTGGCCCCCGGCGATCACCTTCTTGACCTTCTTGATCATGACTGGCTGTTCGCCGATCGCCATGCTTCGCCCCGTTAACGCTGATTCCAGCCCCAGGGTGGGCGGCCCGCGTTAAGATGCGGTTGAGTTCGAGCAAGGAGATGGCCGGGATGAAGATCGCTTTCGTGGGTTTGGGGGTGATGGGCTTCCCCATGGCCGGGCATCTGGCGGCCAAGGGCCATGACCTCTCGGTGTTCAACCGCAGCCCGGCGAAAGCCCAGCGCTGGGTCGAAACCCATGGCGGCCGGGCCTGCGCCACGGTGGCGGAGGCCGCGACGGGGGTCGACGCCCTGGTGCTCTGCGTCGGCAATGACGACGATGTGCGCGCCGTTGTGGCCGAGGCCCTGCCGAAAATGGGCGAGGGCGGGCTGATCATCGACCACACCACCACCTCGGCCAGGGTGGCCCGGGAGATGGCCGAGCTCGCCGCGGCCTATGGCGTGGCGTTCCTGGACTCGCCGGTGTCCGGCGGGCAGGCCGGCGCGGAGAACGGCCAGCTCACCATCATGGTCGGCGCGGCGGTGGACGCCTATGGCCGGGCGATCCCGGTGTTCGAGGGCTACGCCAAGGCTGTGCGCCGGATGGGCGAGCCGGGCGCCGGCCAGCTCACCAAGATGGTCAACCAGATCGCCATCGCCGGTGTGGTCCAGGGCCTGGCCGAAGGCCTGCATTTCGCCAGGCGCGCGGGTCTCGATCCGGCCGACGTCTATGAGGCGATCTCCAAGGGGGCCGCCCAGTCCTGGCAGATGGACAATCGCTGGAAAACGATGAGCGAGGGCAAGTTCGACTTCGGCTTCGCCGTGGACTGGATGCGCAAGGACCTGGGCCTGGTGCTGGACGAGGCGGCGGCCAACGGGGCGCGGCTCGACATCACCCGGCTGGTGGACGGCTATTATGCCGAGGTCCAGGCCCTGGGCGGGCGGCGCTGGGACACCTCCAGCCTGGTGGCGCGGCTGGAAAAGCCGTGATCGAGATCCGGCGGGCGGTCCTGCCGGACGACCTGGCCGGCATGGCGGGCGTGGATACCGGATTCGAGACCGACCGGATCCTCACCACACGGCCGCGGGAGATGGGGTTCGATCTGGTGGTGCGGCGCGAGCCCGCCGCCAAGCGCTTTCCCCTGGATGACCTTGAGGCTGAGGACCGGCCCTGGGACACGGCCTGGGTGGCGGTGACGGAGGGGCGGATCGGCGCCTTCGCCGCCGTCGGCTGGCAGGCCTGGAACCGGCGCCTGGCGCTATGGCACCTCTATGTCGACCGGCCCCTGAGGCGCACCGGCGTCGGTCGGGCGCTGGTGGCGGAGGCCATCGCTCACGGCCGCAGCCTGGGGGCCGCGCATCTTTGGCTGGAAACCACCAATCTCAACGCCCCCGGGGTGGCCGCCTACCAGGCCATGGGTTTCGCGGTGACGGGACTCGACCTCACCCTCTATGAGGGCAGTGCGGCACGGGGCGAGTTCGCCATCTTCATGAGCCTGCCGCTGGAGGCGCGGGGCGCATGACTGTCGTGATCGAGACCGAGCGGCTGCGCCTCGACGAGCTGACGGCGGGGCGTGACGAGGCCTTCGTGCTGGAGCTGCTCAACGAGCCCGGTTTCCTGGAAAACATCGGCGACCGCGGGGTGCGGGACCTGGCGGGGGCGCGGGGCTACATCCTCGACGGCCCCCAGGCAAGCTATGGCAAGCACGGGTTCGGGCTCTGGCGGGTCACGGAGAAGGCGGGTGGGACGCCGGTGGGGATGTGCGGCCTGCTGAAGCGCGACGGCCTGGATGACCCGGATGTGGGCTACGCCTTCCTGGCGCGGCTCTCGGGCCGCGGCTATGCCTCGGAGGCGGCGCAGGCGACCCTGGACTACGGGCGGCGCAAGCTGGGTCTCGGCCGGATCGTGGCCATCACTGCGCCCGGCAATGCGGCCTCGATCCGGGTGCTGGAGAAGATCGGCCTCGCCGCTGCGGGAATGATCACGCTGCCGGGGCGCGACGACGAGAGCGCCTATTTCGTGTCTGAGGGGTAGGGGCGGACGACCTCCCCCGTCTTCCTCCGGTCGCCTGAAAGGCGATCCGGGGGACCCAGACCGCGTCGCCACATTCTGCAATCGCGCTTGGGTCCCCCGGCTCAGCCTACGGCTGACAGGAGGATGACGATGGGGGTGAGGCGCTAGGCGAGCGCCGCCAGCGCCGGCAGGACGCGGGTCTGCAGCAGGGGCGCGAGGCGGACGGGCGGCGGGGCCGCGGGGTCGATCCAGAGGAGTTCGGCGATCTCGGCCTTAGCGGCGACGTCGCCGGTCACCTCGGCCAGGTAGATGGCGCCCCGGACCTGCAGGCCGGGCTCGTTGGCGGCGGCGGCGTCGAACACCCCCAGGGGCTGCGACCCGATCAGCCGGCATCCCAGCTCTTCCGTCAGCTCCCGGGACAGGGCGGTGACATCGTCTTCCCCGGGCTCGCGCTTGCCGCCGGGCAACATGAACGCGTTCGTGCCGGCCTTGCGCACGGTGAGCAGGCGACCCTCGCCGTCGCGGATCACCGCGGCGACGATCTCGATCGTCACGCCCCCATCAGGCGCGCAGCCACTGGCGCGAAATAGGTGATGACCCCGGCGGCGCCGGCCCGCTTGAAGGCGCCCAGGCTTTCCAGGATGGCGCGGTCCTCGTCCAGCCAGCCATTGCCGGTGGCGGCCTTGATCATCGCGTATTCGCCGGAGACCTGGAAGGCGAAGGTGGGCATGGCGAAGGCCTCCACCACCCGGCTGACGATGTCGAGATAGGGCATGCCCGGCTTGACCATGACCATGTCGGCCCCCTCGGCGATGTCCAGGGCGACCTCCCGCAGGGCCTCGTCCGAATTGGCGTAGTCCATCTGGTAGGTCTTCTTGTCGCCGGGGTTCTCGATCGATCCCGTGCCCAGCTTGCCCGAGCCGATGGCGTCCCGGTACGGGCCGTAGAAGGCCGAGGCGTACTTGGCGGCGTAGGACATGATCATCACGTCCTGGTGGCCGGCGCCTTCCAGGGCCGTGCGAAGGGCGCCGCAGCGGCCGTCCATCATGTCCGACGGCGCCAGGATGTCCGCGCCGGCCTCGGCCTGCATCAGGCCCTGGGCCACCAGGCGCTCGATGGTGGGATCGTTGAGGATGCGGCCGTGCTCGATCACCCCGTCATGGCCGTGGTCGGTGAAGGGGTCGAGGGCGACGTCGCACATGATCCCCACCTCGGGGGCGGCGTCCTTCATGGCCTTCACCGCCCGGGCCACGACCCCGTCGGGATCCATGGCGAGCGTGCCGGCTGCGTCCTTCCGGGCGCCATCGATATGGGGGAAGACAGCGATGGCCGGGATGCCCAGCCGGCGGGCCTCCACGGCGGCCTTGGCGCAGTCCTTCACCGACAGGCGGCTGACGCCGGGCATGGAGGCCACGGGGATCTCGCCCTCGCCTTCGTGCACCACCATGGACCAGATCAGGTCGGCGGGGGTCAGCACGGTCTCGCGCACCAGCCGGCGGATCCAGTCGGCCTGGCGAAGACGGCGAAGACGCAGGGCGGGGTAGGCGGCGAGGGGGGCGGGGCTCATGGCTGAGCGCTGTGACCGATCCCCGTTTGCGACGCAAGCCTGATGAAGCCGATGGCCGGCGCGCAGACCAGCCAGCCCAGGCTCAGCAGGGACAGGCCGGCGAACCCCACGATCAGGGCCAGAACGCCGCCGTCCAGCGACAGCCGGGACATGTCGATGTCCAGATTCCCCGGATGTCCCCAGCCCCTGACGTGGGTATAGGCCACCACGTCGCCGACACTGCCCACCAGAGCGGCTAGCAGGCAGAGGCCCGCCCCGAAGGTCAGTCCGAACGCCACCCAGAAGATGCGGATCTGGCGGTTGAGGTGGCGGCGGATGTCCGGGGGCGCGTCGTCGCGCTGGGAATAGGCGATGATGGCGGCGATCAGGGCCGGGACGCCGGCGAAGAAGATCGCGGCGAACAGCAGGCCGTAATTGAGCAGAGCCATGTTGCGGGCGGCGTCGAAGCCGGATCGGCCGGAATCGGTGTGGGTCATGCGATGGAATCCCAAGCCGCGTCGTTGACAGGTTGCGCCAGCGGAGCGAGTCCCTCAATCGGCCATTCAACACGCCGGCAGGAGTCATTGGCGAGCCCATGGATTTCAACCTCACCGACGACCAGCGCGCCATCGAGGATGCGGCCCGGGCCTTCGCCGCCGCCGAACTGGCGCCCCATTCCGCCCGCTGGGACGAGGAAAAACATTTCCCGGTCGACGTGCTGCGCAAGGCCGCCGAGCTGGGCTTCGCCGGGCTCTATGTGAAAGAGGACGTGGGCGGCTCGGCCCTGTCGCGGCTCGACGCCTCGATCGTGTTCGAGCAGCTCAGCTATGGCGACGTCGCCACGGCGGCCTTCATCTCGATCCACAACATGGCCTCGTGGATGATCGACCGGTTCGGCTCCGACGATCTGCGGGGCCGCTATCTGCCGCGGCTGACCACCATGGCGCTGATCGCCTCCTACTGCCTCACCGAGCCGGGCTCGGGCTCGGACGCCGCGGCCTTGTCGACGACGGCGAAGCGGGATGGCGACGACTATGTGCTCACCGGGTCCAAGGCGTTCATTTCGGGCGCCGGGGTCTCGGACATCTATCTGGTGATGGCCCGCACCGGCGGACCCGGGCCCAAGGGGGTTTCGGCCTTCGTGGTCGAGCGGGACTGGACGGGCGTCTCCTTCGGGGCGCCAGAGCGCAAGATGGGCTGGAATTCGCAACCCACGGCCCAGGTCAATCTGGACGAGGTGCGGGTTCCGGCGGCGAATATGATCGGGTCTGAAGGGGAGGGGTTCCGCTTCGCCATGGCGGGCCTGGACGGCGGGCGGATCAATATCGCCTCCTGCTCCCTGGGGGGCGCGGGCCTGGCCCTCGACACGGCCCGCGACTACCTGATGACCCGCAAGCAGTTCGGACAGCCCCTGGCGGATTTCCAGGCCCTGCAGTTCCGGCTGGCGGACATGGCCACCGAGCTGGACGCCGCCCGGCTGATGGTGCGGCGCGCGGCCCACGCGCTCGACAACCGCGACCCCAAGGCCACCCAGTACTGCGCCATGGCCAAGCGCTTCGCCACCGACGCAGGGTTCGAGGTGGCCAACCAGGCCCTGCAACTGCACGGCGGCTATGGCTATCTGCGCGACTATCCCCTGGAGCGCATCGTGCGCGACCTGCGGGTCCATCAGATCCTGGAAGGCACAAACGAGATCATGCGTGTGATCACAGCCCGTGAGATGCTGCGCCAATGAGTGAAGAAGTCCTGGTCCGCATCGACGGCAAGGTGGGGCGGCTGACCCTGAACCGGCCGCAGGCGCTGCATGCGCTGACGACGAACATGTGCCGCATCCTCACCGAGGCCCTGCTGGCCTGGAAGGATGACCCAGCCATCGAGCTGGTGCTGATCGATCATTCCGGAGAGCGCGGGTTCTGCGCCGGCGGCGACATCCGCATGCTGGCGGAGAGCGGGGCCGGGGATGGCGCGGCCGCCCGGGAATTCTTCTTCACCGAATACCGGCTGAACCACCTCTTGTTCGAATACCGTAAGCCGCTGGTGGTGATCATGGACGGGATCACCATGGGCGGGGGCGTGGGCCTTGCCGGGCCGGCCACCTACCGGGTCGCCACCGAGCGGACCACCTTCGCTATGCCGGAGACTGGGATCGGCCTGTTCCCGGACGTCGGCGGCGGCTGGTTCCTGCCGCGGATGCCCGGCCATATCGGCCTGTGGCTGGCGCTCACCGGGGCCCGGATCAAGGCCGCCGACTGCGAGCTGGTGGGCATGGCCACGGACTTCATGGAGAGCGGCAAGGTCGAGGCCTTCAAGACGGCGCTGGTGGCAGATCCACAGGCCGTGGAAACCCTGCTCACCGAATATGAAGGCGACGCCGGCCGGCCGCCGCTGGCTATCCACCAGGACGAAATCGACCGGCTGTTCGGCGCCGACAGCGTCGAGGCCATCCTGGCGGGGCTGGAGGCGGCCGGGACTGACTGGTCCAAGGAACAGCTCAAGGCCCTGGCCACCAAGTCCCCCCAGACCCTGAAGGTGGCCTTTCGCCAGCTGGCCCTGGGCGGCCAGGCGAAGACCTTCGCCGAGAACATGGCCATGGAGTACCGGATCGGGGCGCGGGTGGTGCAGCGGCGCGATTTCCTGGAGGGAGTGCGCGCGGTGATCGTCGAGAAGGACAATGCGCCGAAATGGAGTCCCGCGACGGTTTCCGAGGTCAGCGACGCCCTTTTGGACGAAATATTTGCGCCCTTGGCTTCCGCCCAGGAATGGTCACCCTTACCTGGGCTTTAGCCGACTGCGGCCGCACCGAGCCGCAGCGAACTGGGGAGGTTCAAGATGAAGCATAATCTGATGCTGGTCGCCACTGCGGCGCTGATCGTCTGCGCAGGCGCGCCCGCTTTCGCCAAACCCTCTGCGGCGATCGTCGCCGCCGTGGCCGACAAGGCCCGCCCCGAGGCTGACACCAAGCGCGACGCCGCCCGGATGCCGGCCGAAATGCTGGACTTCGCCGGGGTCAAGCCCGGCCAGACCGTGGCCGACTTCCTGCCCGGCGGCGGCTATTTCACCCGGGTCTTCGCCAAGGCGGTGGGGCCCAAGGGGGCGGTCTATGCCCTGGTGCCCGAGCAGCAGCTGGCCAACAAGGACAAGCCCCCCGCGATCCTGGGGGTCGCCGCCGACCCGGCCTACACCAACATCAAGGTGGTGCCGATCAAGTTCGACTCGCTCGCCCTGCCCACGCCGGCCGACGTGATCTGGACGGCCGAGAACTATCACGACCTGCACCTCACGCGCCTGAACCTGGACGTGGCGGCGGTGAACAAGGCGGTGTTCAACGCCCTGAAGCCTGGCGGTTATTACATCGTTCTGGACCACGCGGCCGCCGATGGCGCGCCGGTGGACGTGGCCAACACCCTGCACCGCATCGACCCGGCGATCGTGAAGAAGGAACTGGAGGCCGCCGGCTTCAAGTTCATCAGCGAGAACAAGGCGCTGCGGCGGGCCAGTGACGACCACACCAAGAAGGTCTTCGACCTGCACGACGCCACCGACCAGTTCATCTACAAGTTCCAGCGTCCGAAGTGACGCTGGGCGGCTGACAAGGACACCTGCATGACCCGCATCGCCTTCATCGGTCTCGGCAATATGGGCGGCGGCATGGCCGCCAACCAGGCCAAGGCGGGTCATGAGGTCGTCGCCTTCGATCTTTCCGAAGCGGCCCTCGCCAAGGCCGTTTCGGCCGGCTGCACGGCCGCGGGATCGGCGTCGGCGGCGGTGCGGGACGCCGATGTGGTGATCACCATGCTACCGGCGGGCCCGCATGTGCGGGCGGTCTATCACGACCACGTGGCGCCCAACGCCAAGGCGGGCGCCCTGCTGATCGACTGCTCGACGATCGATGTGGAAAGCGCCCGGGCGGTGGCGGCGGAGGTCACGGCGGCCGGGTTCCGCTTCGCCGACGCGCCGGTCTCCGGCGGCCAGGCCGGCGCCGAGGCCGGGACGCTGGCCTTCATGGTGGGCTGCGACGAGGGCCATTTCGCGGAAATCGAGGCCCTGCTGACGCCCATGGCCCGGGCGGTGATCCGGGCCGGTGACCACGGGGCGGGGCAGGCGGCCAAGATCTGCAACAACATGGTGCTGGGCATCTCAATGATCGCCGTGTGCGAGGCCTTCGCCCTGGCCGAGAAGCTGGGCCTGGCGCCGGACAAGTTCTTCGAGATCGCCTCAAAGTCCTCCGGCCAGTGCTGGTCGCTCACCGCCTACGCGCCTTGGCCGGGCCTGGTGGAGACGGCCCCTTCGAATCGCGGCTATGAGGGCGGATTCGCCACGGCCATGATGCTGAAGGACCTGAAGCTCGCCCAGGACGCGGCCGCCAAGTCCGGCGCTTCCACGCCCATGGGCGCCCAGGCCGAGGCGCTCTACGCCCTGTTCGACCGCCTGGGCGGCGGTGGGAAGGATTTTTCCGCCATCCTGCAACTCTTGCGGGGGGACGCCCCGTAGATTGGGTGAGCGCCGTTCACGAAAGCTGGGGTGAAGGTCACGAAATGTGGCCCATTGCGGCGTGACGGATTGTAGACAGCCGAGCCGGGCGGCGCGATAAGCCCAGGCGTAGCAAGGGAACGGCGGCGGGGTCCGCGCCGGATTTCAAGACGATGGATTACAAGGCCGCTTTCCACACCGCGCTTGAGCGGGTTCACGCCGAGGGGCGCTACCGGGTGTTTGCGGACCTGAAGCGGCATCGGGGGCAGTTCCCGCGGGCGACCTGGACCCAGGCCGATGGGACCCAGTCCGAAGTGGTGGTGTGGTGCTCCAACGACTATCTGGGCCAGGGCCAGAACCCGGTGGTGATCGACGCCATGCATGCGACGATCGACGAGGCCGGGGCGGGCTCGGGCGGCACGCGCAACATCTCGGGCACCACCCACTATCATGTGGAGCTGGAGCATGAGCTGGCGGACCTGCACGGCAAGGAAGCGGCTCTGCTGTTCACCTCGGGCTATGTGTCCAACGAGGCGTCACTGTCGACGCTCTACAAGATCCTGCCCGGTCTGATCATCTTCTCCGACGAGCTGAACCACAATTCGATGATCTCCGGCATCCGGGCCGGCCGCGGCGAGCGGCGGATCTTCCGGCACAATGACCTGGCGCATCTGGAGGAGCTGCTGGCCGCCGCCGATCCGGCCGCGCCCAAGTGCATCGCCTTCGAGAGTGTCTATTCCATGGACGGCGACATCGCCGACCTGCCGGGCACGGTGGCGCTCGCCAGGAAATACGGCGCCATGACCTATCTGGACGAGGTGCATGCGGTGGGCATGTACGGCCCCCGGGGCGCCGGCGTCGCCGAGCGTGACGGGGTGATGGGCGAGATCGACATCATCGAGGGCACGCTGGGCAAGGCCTTCGGGGTGATGGGCGGCTATATCGCCGCCGACGCCGTGATCGTCGACGCCATCCGCTCCTTCGCCGACGGCTTCATCTTCACCACCTCGATCCCGCCGGCGCTCGCCGCCGGCGCGGTGGCCTCGATCCGCTACCTGAAGACCCATGACGAGGTCCGCCAGGCCCAGCAGGAGCGCGCCGCCACCCTCAAGGCCCGCCTGCGCAAGGCCGGCCTGCCGGTGATGCCTTCGGTCAGCCACATCGTGCCCGTCGAGGTCGGCGACCCCGTCCACTGCAAGATGATCTCCGACATCCTGCTCTCCGACTACGGCATCTACGTCCAGCCCATCAACTATCCCACCGTGCCCCGGGGCACCGAGCGCCTGCGCTTCACCCCATCGCCGGCCCATACCGACGAGATGATGGAACACCTCGCCGACGCCCTCGAAAAACTCTGGGCCCACTGCAACATCAAGCGCATCGGCGGATACGCCGCCTGAGGCGCGTGCGGCTTGCCCCCATGGGCGATAGGCCGTAGCGATGGCGGGCACATCCCGCGCCCTCAACAGAACGCTGACGACGATGCGATCGCCGTGGATCGGCTACGGAACAGCGCTTCTGTTTTCCGCCGTCGCCGTCGGCGTCCGCTGGCTGCTGACCCCCTACTTTCTCGACCGTCCGTTCTTCCTGCTGTTCATGCCGGCGGTCCTGCTGGCGGCGGCGCTCTGCGGGCCTGGCCCGGCGGTTCTGGCGACCCTCGCAACCTTCCTGGGGGGCCTGCTGCTCAGCGGCCCTACCCTGCTCAGCGAGCCGGCGGATCTGATCAACGCCGCCATGTTCCTGGTGATGGGCCCGGCGGTCGCCTATGGCGGCTGGCGGCTGCAGCGACAGTCGGCGCGCACGACGGACGCCCTGGCGCACCTGGAAGAACGCGAGGCGCACCTGCAGTCCATCCTCGACACCGTGCCGGACGCCATGGTGGTGATCGATGAGCACGGGGTGATGCAGTCCTTCAGCACCACGGCGGAACGCCTGTTCGGATGGCGGGCGGAAGAGGTCATCGGGCGCAATGTCTCCATCCTGATGCCCCAGCCCTATCGGGACGCCCATGACGGCTACCTGGTGCGCTACCTCACCACCGGCGAACGCCGCATCATCGGCATCGGCCGGGTGGTGGTGGGGGAGCGCCGCGATGGCAGCACCTTCCCCATGGAGCTGGCGGTGGGCGAGATGCGCTCGCAGTCTCAGCGGTTCTTCACCGGCTTCGTCCGCGACCTCTCGGAGAACCAGGCCCGCGAACGGCGGCTGCAGGACATGCAGGCGGAGCTGGTGCATGTCTCGCGGCTCACCGCGCTCGGCGAGATGGCGTCAGCCCTGGCTCATGAGCTCAACCAGCCGCTCTCGGCGATCGCAAACTATGTGAAGGGCTCGGTTCGGCTCCTGGAACAACCCAGTCCCGACGTCGAGAAGGTGCGCAACGCCTTGACCCAGGCGGGGGACCAGGCCCTGAGAGCCGGCGACATCATCCGCCGGCTGCGGGACTTCGTCTCCAAGGGCGAGACAGAGCGGCTGATCGAGCCCCTGCCCAAGCTGATCGAAGAGGCCGGCGCCCTGGCGATGATCGGCGCCAAGGAATACAGCGTGCGACTGAGAATGGCGCTGTCGCCCAAGGCGCCCTTCGTGGTGGCCGACAAGGTGCAGGTCCAGCAGGTGCTGCTCAACCTGCTCCGCAACGCCATAGAAGCCATGCACGAGAGTCCGCAGCGAGACCTGACCATCACCTCCGAGGCGAGCGACGACGACATGGTGACCATCCGGGTGATCGACACCGGCCCCGGCATTCGACCCGACATCGCCGAGCGCCTCTTCCAGCCCTTCCTCACCAGCAAGAGCCAGGGCATGGGGGTGGGGCTTTCCATTTCGCGGACGATCATCGAAGCTCACGGCGGTCGAATCTGGGCCGAGCCCGGAGCGACCGGGGGGACGGTGTTCTCGTTCACCCTGCGAGCGCCGACAGAAGGAGACCTGGCCGGTGGCGTCTGATGGCGTGA
>Ga0265327_10000989_pt1 | contig 40472 bp, 13 predicted proteins | sample 41621metaG_FD_202089 | JGI IMG/M metagenome (GOLD analysis project Ga0265327, IMG submission 202089) | Rhizosphere microbial communities from Carex aquatilis grown in University of Washington, Seatle, WA, United States - 4-16-21 metaG | ecosystem: Host-associated > Plants > Roots > Rhizosphere... | reverse complement strand
TTGAGCTGGGACCTGTCACAATTGGCGGTCAACGGCTCCATCGCGCTGGCCCAATCCGCCGCACCACCGGCTTTCAACCCGCCGGGTGGCGGCTATCAATCGCCCCAAAACGTAACGATGACCTCAGACAGTGGCTCGACCATTTTCTACACCACCGACGGCAGCACACCCACCGCCTCGTCGCCGCATGGTCCCAGTCCGCTCACGCTGGCACTACCGCCGAACACTGCGGGCCTGACCCTGTCCGCGTATGCCACGAATACCGGCTACGCCGCCAGTCTGGTGGTAAGCGCCCTCTACGCCACAGTGCCGGTGCCAACCTGGATACAACCGTCCGGCGGCAACTGGTCAACCGGCGGCAACTGGTCGAATAGTGTGATCGCCAACGGCAGCGGAGCCACGGCGGATTTAAGCGAAATGACGCTGCCTGCTGACATGTATGTCTCGCTGGACATTTCGAGCATGGCCGGCACCCTGCTTTTCGGAGACGCGGGCAATGCCTATAATACTTACCTCCAGCCGGGTGGCGGAACACTGACGCTCGCCGCAGGCACAAACGCACCCGTCATTACCGTGAGCAATCAGACGGCCACCATTGGCGCGCCGTTGGCTGGCATGCAAGGCTTGACCAAGACCGGTAACGGCACCCTGACGCTCACCGGGGCCAACTCTTACACCGGCACCACCACCGTCAGCAACGCGATGCTTCAACTTGGCGATGGCACGGTGAATGTGCCCCTCGGCAGCGGCGCCTTCATCGCCACCAACGCGACGCTACGGCTCGATTACCTTACGGCGTCCGCGCCGGTGTGGACCAACGTGTCGGGTGCCGGGACGCTGGATTTGAACTCGGCGCAAGCGGTCAATGGCACCGCCAACTGGTGTCTGACCGCCTTGAATTTCGCCCCAGCCTTCACCGGCCAACTGCTCGTCGAGAACGGACGGGTCATGGCCATTCCGGGCGGACTCGGCAGTGTGAGTTCGTTGAACATTTTCAGCGGCGCGCAGTTCCTCTGCTATGGTGGTGTTTCAACGAACCTCGGCACCTATAATGTGCCCATCACCATCGCCGGGAACGGTTGGGGTGAGTCGGGTCATCCCGAAGGGCTGCGGCTCGCCGCCGGGTGCATCGCCACTTGGGCTGGGGGCGTCACTTTATCCGGGGATTCAGGCATCTACTCGCAAGCGAACCCCCTCTCCACAGTTTTCACCATCAGCGGGCCCATTAGTGGAAACTACCAGTGCGAGTTCTATGCGGACACCTTGGGATCGCTAATCGTGTCGCCCGCGGCGGCAATTCAAAACTCCTATGGCATCAACAAAATCTCGGGTGGCGGCCTGGTTATGGCTGGCAACCAATATGCGTTCAGCACCAACGGCCTGTTGATGAACGGCGGAACCATCGAGCTCAACGGCAGCAGTTTCAATTTCGCCAACCTCTCCGGCACGAGTGGTCATGTTCAGAACGGCAATGCCACCAATAATTCAGTCATCACGGTGGGCGCAGATGGCAGCAGCACCGAATATGATGGCACTCTGGCCAACGGCGGGGCCGCCACCCTGGGGTTGACCTGGGCCGGCGCAGGCACGCTCACTTTGACAGCCACGAATACCTATTCCGGCCCGACGCTCGTCAGCAATGGCATCCTCGCTCTCTCCGGCGGCGCGGTGCTGACGAATACTGCGGTCATCAGCCTCGCCACCGGCGCAACGCTGGATGTGACGGCAACGGCCAGCGGCACGCTGAGCATCGGTTCCGGCCAGACGCTGGCCGGCTACGGTACGGTCAACGGCTCAGTCTTGACGACCGGCTATCTGATGCCCGGCGGCACCAACGCCATCGGGACGCTGACCGTAAGCGCCAACACAACCCTGACGGGCACAACGGTGATGGCCGTCAACAACAGCACCGCTACCAACGCCCAACTCAACGTTGGCGGCACGCTTAACTACGGCGGCACGCTGGTCATTAACAATGTCAGCGCCACCCCTTACACCAATAACCAGGTTCTCCAACTGTTCAACGCCGCAAATTACACCGGCACCTTCACCAACATCGTGTTCCCGGGAGTCGCGACTTATAACACCAACAATCTGAATGTGAACGGCACGGTGCAGATTCTGACCCTGGGCCAAATAGTGGCCACCAATCCGACCAACATCACTGCCAGTGCCAGCAGCGGCCATCTCAACCTGTTCTGGCCGGCGGATCACACCGGCTGGCGGCTGCTGGTGCAGACCAATAACCTGGCGGCAGGAGTCAGCCCGAACACTAATGACTGGACGACCGTGGCTGGTTCCGCCGCCACCAACCAGGTGTCCATCCCGATCAACCCCGCCAATCGGAACGAATTTTACCGGCTGGTGTATCCGTAAATTTTCAGGCCGGGTTGGTTTCCTGGCCTGAAGGTTGGGAAGGGCGCGCGCCAGTTATAGGGTTTCTGGCCGCGCCCTTGAACCAGCAGGCAGAACCGATGCAGATCGATTATAAACGCATAATGAATGCAGCTTAAAATTTATGAAGACCTTGCACTCGCAAAATTTCGACGGGATTCATGGGCGGTGCCGTGCTTTCACCTTGATTGAACTGCTGGTGGTCATCGCCATCATCGCCATCCTGGCAGCGCTGCTCCTGCCGGCCTTGGGAAAGGCGAAACAAAAAGCCCAACAGATCGCCTGCCTGAGCAACATCCGGCAGACGAACACCGGTTTGCTCATGTATGCGGCGGACTACCATGACTTCATAGAAACCTGCTGCATGGGGGGCGGTTGGTGGGGGCCACCGGACATCGCCGGTGCCAATTATCTCGGCATGGCCAGTGTGATCAATTCCCTGCCCGATACGGCGTCGGCACAAGCGTGGGTGGAAAACCAGATTCGCACCAACGGCCTTCTGTTTCCTTATGTCCCCAACCCGGACGTTGTCCATTGTCCAGGTGACCGGCGCTACCTGACTGACACCTTGGGCCATGGCTGGGCATATGACAGTTATTCCAAAACTGAAAACTTCTCCGGTCCCGACCCATCCGGCTCCTATTGGGGAATGCCAGCCCCTTGCCGGAAGTATTCCGACGCCAAAAACCCGTCAGAAACCTTTTCCTTTCTCGAGGATGCTGATCCGCGCGGATTTAACATGGGCTCTTTTGCAGTCTCCTGGCACATGGGTCCACCCCAGTCCCTTACCTGGAATGATCCGATTGCGATGTATCACATCAACACGGACAACCAAGGCTACGCCGACGGCCACGTCGGCAGTCACCGGTGGCTGGACGGTAATCTGATTAGTGTCGGGCAAGCGGCGGCGGCGGGTGCCGCATGGATATCCGTGGGCGGCTTCACCGGGCCGGTTGCCGGTCCCGATTATCAGTTTCTGTTTGAAGGCTGGCGTTTCCCCGGCTCGTCACAATAAATCACGCGGGGCGTCCTGCATTTCATGAATACCACCAAGCAAATTGACTTACACCCCTCAACCGGGGCACATTTCTCGATTCAGGCTGAAGCGCCGATGACCGGCGCTGGCCAGCCGGGCAACACCCGAACCATCATGCACCGCGCCATTCGTGAAATCCTCGTCCTGCATCACAGCCATCTGGACGTGGGTTATACCCATAGCCAGCCCGTCATCTGGGAATTGCAACGCGAGTATTTGAACCAGGTGCTGGACCTCCTCGACCAGACCGCCGACTGGCCGGACGACGGCAGCCGCCCGAAATGGACCTGCGAAGTCACCGCGCCCGTGCTCAAATGGCTGGCAACGGCGACGGCGCAAGATTTGGAGCGTTTCACGCGGCATGTCCACGCCGGCCGCCTCGCCATCGGTGCCATGCGCTTCAATATCACACCGCTCATGTCGGCTGAACAACTCCGCCGCCAGCTCGCGCCGGTGGCTGAACTCCGCCACCGCTTCGGGGCGCGCATTAACACGGCTTTGCAACATGACATCAACGGCGTGCCGTGGCCGCTGGCGGATTTGCTGCTTGATCACGGCGTCGAATTGTTTGTCATGGCGGTCAACCGCCACCTCGGCAACCGTGTCGCGCCACGTCCCGGCGTCTTTCGCTGGCGCGCGCCCTCGGGCCGCGAACTGCGGGTTATGAACGGCAACCATTATACCATGTTCGACCAGATCCTGCATACTTGGGAACGTTCCCTCGACACGATGCAGCGCGGCCTGTCCGAATACACCGCCCATCTCGAACGCAGCGGCTACCCGCACGATTTCCTGTATCTGACCACCACTGCCGCGCCGGAGATGTGGGACAACTCCCCGCCGAACTCGGCGGTGGCCAAACTCATCCGGCAATGGAATGAACGCGGGCTGGAACCGCGCATCCGCTACGTCACCAGCGAAGAACTCGCGGCTAAAATCAGCACGCTGCCGGCGGAAGAATTGCGGCTGCTGGCGGGCGACTGGACGGACTATTGGAATTTTGGCTGCGCGAGCACTGCGGGTGATGTGGCCCGTTCGCGCGCTGCCAAGCGGGCCTTGGGAGTCGCCACCCGTATCGCGGACGCGCGCAAGACCCATGGGGATGCCGCCGTCGAACGCGTGGCCGAACGCGCCCGCGAGTTGCTCGATCTCTACGACGAACACACCTGGAGTTATTGGGACACCCAGGCAAACGGTGAGCCCTGCCTGGTGCAAGACCGGCTTAAAAGCGCGCTGGCCATTGAAGGCCGTGAACTGGCGAATTATCTGCTGATCAACGAACTGGAAGCCCTCGCCGGCAATCCGGCTGATTCCACTGCGCCCGACCATGTATTGCTGGTCAACCCCACCCCCGTCGCGCGCACAGATTATGTGGATATCCCGGTCGCCTGGCGTAAGCCAGGCCCGCGCTTGCGCTGCGAACGCTTCAAGCCAGCGCAGCCTGAAGCAGTGGAACGTTGCGGTCCCGTGGCCCTGCCGCCGTTTGGCTGGAAGCGGGTGCCACTTGCGGCGCTGAAACCGGCCACCGAGGACCCTCACGTGCGGCACGCGGATTTGCGTACGCAGGCGAAAGTTCGCGCGTTCAACAACGTGCGGTTCGAAATCGCCAGGCACAGTCATGCAATCATTGAGTCGCCCTTTCACCGGCTCGCCTACGACCCGGCGAGCGGACGGATTCTGGGCCTGACCGATCTCGTGCAGCCATGGGACGTGCTTCCGGCCGCCGCCGAGTTTGATTTGTTTGACTTTGTCCGGGAGCGTCCCGACATCCTGGTGGACGGGCGGCGCGAAGCCTATTACGAGCGCGACCTCGAGAAAGAAAAGTTTGACCAGTCTTGCTGGAAAAACTGGCGGGCCGTGCGCGAACGCGCCATCCGGGTACGCGAGTGCCTCGTCACGCGCGACGCGGGTTCGGTGACGCTCGACCGCTCTTTTGATGCGCCCGGCCTGCACAGCCTGCGGGTGCGCATTACCTTGCAGGTCCATTCACCGGTCATCACCGTGAGCCTTGAACTGGACAAAATCGCCGAGGCAAATCCCGAAGGGATATACTTTGTCCTGCCGTTGAACCTGTCGTCAGGCTGGCGCTGTCATTTCGACACCGCTGGACTGGCGGTGGAACTGGATGCGGAGCAACTCCCCGGTGCGAGCCGGGGCTGGTTCACCGCCGAATCATTTGTGGCGATGCACGGTGCCAGGCATGGCGTGACCCTGTTCTGCCCCGACGCGCCCATGATGCAGGCTGGCGGGTTTCATTTTGGCCCGCCGCTGGAGCACGTACCGCGTCCGGCCAACCCGTTGCTCCTGGCCTGGCCATTGAACAATTACTGGCACACTAATTTTCCACTGACACAGCCTGGCCGCATTTCCCTTCGCTACGGATTACTTACGCACGGGCCATTCGACGCGACGGAAGCGCAGCGTCAGGCCGCAGCCTTTGCCCAGCCTGTCCTGGTGCATCCGGCGTTCGGGGGTGGTCCCGGTGAAGGCACCATTTCATAATCCTCAAGCAATTTCCAAAACGTTTTCTTTAAAGGCTGATCGAACAAGTGAGCCTGCCGCTCGAAAAGATGAACCGACTACCACATATTCTGGCGGCCAGCGTGCTGGTCTGGCTAGGGGCCGGGGCTTCTGCCTCCGCCTTGACGATGAACACCAACTTGGATTACTCAACGGCCACGACCAATCTGGTGGATGATTATGGTTGGAATGATGCCCCCCTGTTGCACCAAATTAGCGCCAACAACAGCGCGCGGGTCTCCTTGGGCAACGGCAGCGCCAACACTGGCCGCGTCTTCATTGGGCTATACGACAATGCCACCTATTTTGGCAATGGCAACCTGATGCTCACCGCCACTTCCGGGGTTCCCGGCACCATCATTCTGAACGGTTACAACACCGCCGACCCGGTAATCGGCCGTTTGGGGCACGTCTCGAATGGGGACTGGACTGGTACACTGACCATTACCGGCGGTGTAAGCGTGGTGGTGGGCAACCACCGTCTCAAGTATGAAGGGGGCAACAACACCGTGACGGTGGCGAGCGGTTCGTTGGATTACTCAACCCCTGGCTTTGGATTTTATCGCTCCAATTCAGGCAACAACCCCGGAATCAAACATCTCATTGGCGCAAACGGTTCAATCATTCTCGATGGCTTGATTACCAATGCGGCCCAGTTCTCAAACTGGGCGATGACCAATAACGGCGCAAGTGTGGGCGCGAGCGATGTCACAGTGACAGCAGGTTCAGGCCTCGGCCTGGTTTTTACACCAAACAGCCCGGTCACCGGCAAAACGACCATCACCACCATGACAGTGCTCCAACCGCCGACGATTCTCACCGTGCCGCCGGCAGCGAGTTATCTCGCCGGGGATTATCTGGTACCCTTGAATGTCACGGTGAACGGCTCCATGCCTTTTTTTTATCAGTGGCAACAAAACGGGGTAGCCCTGCCAGGCGCCACGAATGCCAGTTACTCCCTGGCTACTCCGCTGACGCCAAATAATGCCGGCGCGTACACCGTGGTGGTCACCAATGTGGCTGGCCGCGCGACCAGCGCGCCGCCCGCCATGATCTCAGTGGCCAATGCAACTAACGTCGCGGATCAGGCGGCGGCGATTGTTGGGCACTACCAAAGTTTGTTCAGCCACCCGCCCAGCCAGATTCCCAACAACGGCGCAGTGGATGCGCCCTTGCTGGGAAACGGTAGCACGCTGGCGGCCTTGGGCGGGTCGCCTGGCTTGCTGCAATTTTACCTCAACCGCAATGATCTGTGGATCATGCAGACCAATGGCAGTGGCGGACCGCTCCCGCTCTCGCGGTTAGACGTGACGTTATCAGGCATGGCTGGCGCCTCGTATGGCGTGCAGCAAGATTTTCTGCACGGCATGACGACGGGCCAGTTTGTCACCAACGGTATTACTCTGAACCTGGAAACCGCCGTGTCAGCCACGAGCAACCTGCTGTGGGTGCTGCTCTCCACGACCAGCGGCTCGGTCACTGGCCAGGCGAGCCTGTTTATTAGCGGCGGGGCGAGCATCACCACGGATAACAACGATCTGCAACTGGGCCGCGAACAGTATGGAAGCGGGCGCTGGTATATGGACGGGCTGCTGGATGAAGTGCGGGTTTATACCCGGACCCTGAGCGCCACCGAGATTGCCATGCTCAGCGCCACCCAGAATGTCTCCGGCAATTTGATCCGCTGGTGGAGTTTTGACAATGTGACGAATTCGGCCGTGCCGGACTTGTCCGGGTCCGGTGCCAACGGCACGCTGATGGGCGGCTGGAGCCTTACCAACGGCGTGACCGGTTCGGCGCTGAATCTTAACGGCACCAACGCGTATTTGGACACCCCGGTCTGCCAGGCGCAATCTGCCTTGACGGTGTCGGCATTCATCAATGTGCGCACGCTCCCACCGGCGGGCAGCGCCCAATACATTTTCAGCAACGGCGAATGGAACGATGGGTGGAGCTTGGGCTTGTCGCAAGGCATGCTGCGAATGGCGGTGGGTGCGAGCTATGCCCAAGCCACGACCGTTATCCCAACCAATCAATGGCTGAATGTGGCTGGAACTTTCGATGGCACAGTGATCCGGGCCTATGTAAACGGGCTGCTCGTGGCCGTGGGCGGCGATACCAACAGTTCGTCTGGGATTTCCGGGACAACCCAATGGGTGGAGCGCGATTCTTTGACTGGAGTGGCCGTTCCCGATGCAGCCGCGAGCGCGTTGAGCGTGGTGGGCAGCACCAACGGGACATTCATAGTGACCAGCAACCAACCGGTGTTGCTGGTGGTGTCCTCGCAAAGCCTGATGGTGACGAACAATTTTCTCACCAATGCCATCAATTCAGTGAGCGGCTTTCAAATGGCCGACCTGGCGCCATTACAGGCTGCTCATCAGGCCTGGTGGAGCAACTTCTGGGGCCGGTCGTTTGTAGAAATTCCCGACCAGACACTCATGCAGAGGTACTACCTCTCCCAGTACGTCCTGGCCAGCGCGAGCCGGGGCACGAATTTTCCGCCCGGGTTGCAGGGGTGGGTCACCACCGATAACCCGGATTGGAACGGCGATTATCATTTGAACTACAATTTTGAGGCACCGTTTTACGGGCTTTACGCGGCCAACCACATCGAACAGGCGGACCCCTACAACCAGCCGATTTTCGACATTGCCAATGCCGGGCGGCAGTTCAGCCAGAGCCAGCTTGGAATTCCGGGCATCTATTTACCGGTGGGCATTGGGCCGAAAGGCAGCATCACCGGCCTGGTTTTTTTGGGACAAAAAAGTGACGCCAGCTATGCCTGCGTGCCGTTGGCGCAACGCTGGTACATGACCCGCGACCTCTGTTTTGCCACCAATGCGTATCCGTTCGTGCGGGACGTCGCCGGATTCTGGACCAACTATCTGGTATTGCAGAACGGCAGTTACGTTGATCCCAACGACGCCATCCAGGAAGGGACCGACGACACCAACCCGATCCTCTCGCTCGGCTTCATTCGCCAGACCCTGAACCTGGCCCTGGATATGAGCACGGCTCTCGGGGTGGATGCTTCAAGCCGGCCGAACTGGCAGAACATCCTTACTAATTTGAGCCCTTATCCAACCGGTACTGTAGCCAGCGTTCTGCTGGCCAACGGTTACGGCTGGCCGGCGCAATTGCCGCAAACGATGACGAGTTCCAACCTGCCTATCTTCCGCTATTCAGCGGCCGGCACGGCTTGGTGGGCCAATAACACACTCGGCATCCAGCACATTTACCCCGGCTGCGGCATCGGGTTCGACAGCCCGCCCGACTTGCTCCTGCGTGCCACCAACCAGGTTTATGTGATGAACCGATGGATGGACAACAACGGCATGAGCAGCTTCTACACGGCCGCTGCCCACGCGGGCTACGATCCGGGTACAATCATGGACCAAATGACCAATATGGTGGACCATTGGGGCTGGGCCAACGGCTTTTACAGCGCCAACGGCGGCTGGATGGAAAACGAAAGCGTTGTTCCTAACGCCATTCAAGAAATGTTGCTGCAGAGTTATGAAGGTGTCATCCGCTTTTTCCCGTGCTGGCCGGCGGGTCTCGACGCGCGCTTCGGCAATTTGCGGGCTTACGGTGCGTTTTTGGTGAGCGCCCAACAGCACAATGGCGGGGTGGCGGGAGTGAGCATCACCAGCGAGCAAGGCTGGCCGTGCACAATTCAAAACCCCTGGCCGGGGCTGCCGGTGGCTGTCACCCGTAATGGCCTGCTGGGTGAAGTCGTCTCCGGCACACGGTTTACGCTGACCAACGTGCCCAACGACACGCTGGCGCTCGCGCCGGCGACCGGCTACGACCTCTGGGCACAGCAAATCACCAACGCGGCATTGCGCAATCCTGCGGCGGATGCCAGTGGCGATGGGAACGCAAATTTGCTCGAGTATGTAACGGGCGGAAACCCAGCCGTCGCCACCGGCCAACCGCTGCTGAGCGCCTCGGCCACCAACGGACTTTTCTCTTTAAATTTCACCCGCAACACAAACAGCACGGACGCCATGATTGTTGTGCAACGCGCCTTGTCTCTTGGCAGCAACGCCTCCTGGACTGGTATCGCCACCAACCAGAATGGCAACTGGATCGGCACGGTCACGGTGTCTGAAACCGGTGCCGGCACTCCGCGCCAGGTCACGGTTCAGGATTTATTGGCCTCGCCCGGTGAAAATTTTTACCGGCTGCAAATCACGCTGCCATGACACGCCACACCAAATGATTAAAAACTACGCATTCCGTGTTTGCCTCCTGGTAGCCGCTGTCGCGACCGCCCATGCCGACGACACCGCGCTCGACATCGTCAGCCAACAAAAGGCCGTCTTCATCGCACCGCCACAGCATGTGCCCACGCGCGGGATGCCGGACGGCCCGTTGCTGGGCAACGGCGACGTCGGGGTCGTGCTGGCGGGGCCGCCGCAGGCGCAAAAATTCTATATTGGCAAAAATGATTTCTGGCGGCGGACGGACGCCAGCGCCGAGGCGGTTGGCAACCTGACCCTGACCATGCCAGCCTTGCAGGGCGCAAGTTACCGGCAGGAACAGGACCTGGCGAACGCTGAAGTCTGTGGCACTTTCACGAAGGACGGGACCACCGTGCGGACACGATCCTGGGTGGACGCCAATGTAAATCTTCTCGTGACAGCGCTGCAATGCGAAGGCAGCCAACCGGTGGATGTTTCGCTCCAGCAGTCGGCGGGCGAGTCCGGCGGCAGCAGCGTGCCGGCGGCGGTGTCGGACAATGACCGCACCGCGACAATCGGCCGCGAGTTGCACGGCGGCGGGCGCTGGTATTTCGATGGCCGCATTGCGGACGTGAAGATTGCGCCGAACGCCTGGTCCGCCGATGAAATCCGCGCGCAGGCTGGAAATCCGGCCGCGGATTCTGCGGCAAAAGTTTTCGACGGCCGCAGTATTTTCGAAGAAAGGCCCGCGCCGAAGCTGAACAAGTCTGTCAGCGTCAGCGCGTGGCTCAAGGTCGAAAGCGTCGGCGAAGCCAACTATATCGTGAGCAAAGGCGATTGGGATCAGGCCTACAGCCTCGGTTTGTCCGGCGGCCATCTGCGCTGGGCGGTCGGCGGCACCTCAGTGGAGACAAAGCTGTCACTTGAACTTCACAAATGGATTCACGTCGCGGGCACATTCGACGGACACCAACTCTGCGTTTATGTTGACGGCGTTTTGCAGGCGCAACTCGGCGGCGAGATGAACAGCGGAACGATTGATGAAAAACTGGCGGCAAGCTGGTTCACCCGCAAGGCGGACACGACCCCGGAAAGCCGCGAAGTCGCCGTGGTGTCGCGTTTCTTCGGCGCAACGCCGCGAGTGAACGACGCCGCGTTGACGGTGACGCTGCAACCGGGCAAGGAAGTTTTCCTTGTGTCGTCGGTGCTGACCGATCTGGACGCTAAGAATTGTCTGGCGGCCGCCCAGGCGCTGGTCCGCGATTTATCGCCGGCGCGTCTGGCGAAACTTTCCGCGAACCATCGCGCCTGGTGGTCCGATTTCTGGTCGCGTTCGTTCATCGAGATCCCGGACAAGGAAATAGAAAAGCGCTGGTATGCGGCGCTGTATGTCATGGGTTCTTGCAGCCGCGCCGGCAAGGTGGCACCGGGTTTGTGGGGCAACTGGGTCACGACCGATCATCCGAACTGGCACGGGGATTTCCACCTGAACTACAATTTTCAGGCACCTTTTTACATGGTCTATTCCGCCAACCATGCGGATGTCTCGCTGCCTTTTTATCAGGCCATTGAGGAAGCGGTTCCGAATGGCCGCGCGATGGCGCAGCGCCATGGCTGGAAAGGGGTGCACTTTCCAGTCAGCATCGGGCCCTGGGGGCTTTTCCCGGAAAAACCTGACGAGGACTGGGGCCAGCGTTCCGATGCGGCCTTCGTGGCCTTGAATTTCATCTGGTATTGGCAGTACACGCAGGACCAGACTTGGCTGAAAAATACGGGCTATCCTTATCTGCGCGAGGTCGCCGATTTCTGGGAGGACTACCTGAAATTTGAGCAGGGCCGGTATGTCATCTACAACGATTCAATTCATGAAGGCTCCGGCCCGGACTGCAACCCGCTGCTGTCGCTTGGTTTGGTTCGGACATTGTTCAAGAATATGATTCCCCTGAGCCAGGTTCTGAACGTGGATGCGGACCGGCGTGCCAAGTGGCAGGATATTTGCGACCGGATCAGTACGTTCCCGACGCAGGAGCGCGAGGGCCGGACCGTGTTCCGTTATTCCGAAAAAGGCATGGCCTGGAACAACGGCAACACGCTCGGCATCCATCACATTTTCCCCGCCGGTGCCATCGGCCTCGATAGCGATCCGAAGCTTTTGGCAATCAGTCGCAACACGATTGACGAAATGCATCGCTGGGCCGATTACAATGGTTTTTCCTCCTGGTACACGGCCTGCGCCCGCATCGGATATGATCCAAAAGTAATCCTGGCGAAGCTACGCGCCGAATGCGACAAACATTCATTTCCCAATCTGCTGTTGTATTATGGCGGGGGCGGCATCGAAAGCTGCGGCGGTTTTCTGGCGATCAATGAAATGCTGTTGCAAAGCCACGAAGGCGTGATCCGCTTGTTTCCGGACTGGCCAAAGGACGAGGCCGCGCGCTTCGGCAACCTCCGCGCGGTTGGCGCGTTTCTTATTTCGGCGGAATTCAAGGATGGCATGGCAACTGGCGTGAAGATCGTTAGTGAGAAAGGTCTGGACTGTACCGTCCAAAATCCCTGGCCGGGCCGCCAGGTGCTCGTGACTTGCAAAGGCCAACCGGTTGGCAAATTCAGCGGGGAACGATTCACTTTCAAAACGACAATGGGCGAGACGGTCAGGATTGATCCTGCCGGGTAGAAATTGTCACCCTGGAGCCGAATGACAAGACCGTCAGTCACGACGGCTGGACGATTACGTATTTAGATAGCAATGAGTGCGAGCAGGAAGACGGTTCCCCTGAAAATGCGATGCTGCAAGGATAAATGACTTTGCCTGAAGGAACGGGTAGACATGCTTTTGCGAAGAACCCCGCCCATCCACATTTATGACATTACCGCGCCGAGGCGTGACTGCTATTTAAAGGAGTGGGGGGAGTGAGTTTTAGGAATGCCACTTTGAATCTTGGCCGTGGCTTCGCCCCGGGAATGAACATGCATTTTCTTGTAGATTCGCCGGATAAACATGCGGACGGTGTTGACGCTGATCGAAAGCTCATCCGCAACGGACTTGTAAGCGTATCCCTTGACCAGCAGGTTTAAGATTTCACACTCACGGGCGCTCAAGCCGTCCACTTCCGCCCCGCTCACCGGCGGCCGGGCGAAAAACTTCACGACTTGGCGGGCCACCGACGAGGTCATTGGTGATCCCCCTTGATGGGCATCCGCGATGGCTTCCAGCAATTCGGCGGACTTGGTTCGTTTCAGCAAATATCCGCTGGCACCGGCCCGGAGGGCGTCAAAAATCAAATCACTTTCTTCATAAACGGTCAGCATCAAGACACACATTTCCGGACTGATTTCCTTGAGGCGGCGCACGCACTCAATGCCGTTCAGTCCGGGCAGATTGATATCCATTATGACGACATCGGGAGATTCCGCCGGAAGTTTCTTCAGGGCATCCTCGGCCGTGGCAAAACTGCTGAGACAGCAAAATCCCGAAGCGGCGGAAATTTCCCGCGCCAGGTCTTTTCGCAACCAGACATCATCTTCCACGATGCTCACTGAGATTGGCCTGGCGGACGCCGGTGCCGGTGGTTCGGAGGCTTTGATTTTTGGATTCTCGGGGGACATGCAATGACGATTTATTGTTATTTGGCCAAATTTGCGGTGGAAGCAGGTAACGGCACATTGACGAAAATTGCCGTCCCGGCACCGGGAGATGAATCGATGGTGATTTGGCCGCCAAGCTCCGCCACCCGTTTTTTCAAGTTTGCCTGCCCGCTCCGCCGCGTCTCAGAATCCGGTTCAAACCCCCTGCCGTCATCCCGTATGGTCAGCTCCAGCCAGCCGTTCGAGCACTGGAGCTTCAGCAAAATCGTCTCGGCTCCGGCATGCTTCATGACATTATTTAACGCTTCTTTGACCACCAGAACAAGATTGTATCGGAATTCCGCTGACACGGCCAGCTCCGGCAGGTCCAGCGAGATGTCCAGTTGGCAACGAACGTTGGTGCCATGGAAGAATTCCCCGGCGAAATGAGCCACATAATTCGCGAGCTTGGGCAGGGAATCATTTGCGGGGTTGACGGTCCAGACGGTGTTATCCAGCGCCTCGACCATTTGTTGGGAAGTCGTGGCAATCTCGTTGAGACGTTCCTGCGAATCGCCTTTGGAAACGGTGATCTGGCTGGCCAGCCGGATCAGCTTGGTGGCGCGCGCGCCGAGGTCGTCGTGAATATTACGGGCAATGCGCGCGCGCTGTGCGTCCAAGGCACTCTCGGTTTGCAGCGCCCGCACTTTCTCCTCGGCCACCTGCCGTTCATTCATTTCCACCCGCAGCGCCTGCGTGCGTTTCACCACGGTCCGGCGCAAAATTGTGATCCACGAACCCGCCAGCAAAACCGCCGCGATCAAAACTTCGATCATCAAGAACGCGCGCCGGGACGTCCAGAAGGGGGGAAGTTGCAGACATGTGATGTCGGCTGGCGAATTAAACTCCAGTTCAGCATTGCCCAGGCTTCCAACATCGCCCTTCTGCGCCTGAGCCACGACACCACACACCGACAACTTGCTTTCCAGCGGCGGAAGAGGCGTAAGCAACAGGTTGGTCGGGCCGAGGGCGCGTAGATTGCCCAGACCCGATTGCAACTCCAGCACGACATGATTCAGCTCGGTCCGGACTTCAATCAGCCGCGCGTTCATCCGCACCCAATGTGCGTCGTACTCGGGTTGAGACATTTGCTCCAGGCTTACCAGCGGGGGTGCCGGCAGGGCGGCATGGCCAAGGTTGCGGATCGAGGCTTCGATGAGCAAGGGTGAGGCGGCACTTAACTCAGGCAGACCCACAGCTTCAATCAAGTCACCCGCCGCCAGTGGCGGAAGGCTTTTGGGGATAATCCGCAGGCTGTTGGTGCCATCGCTGAAATAGACCATCTGGTCGGTTACATGGAGCACCTGGCCACGCACCCGGGTCATCTGATAAAAGTTTGGGTGCGGATCAAACAACGAAAATTCGGAGACCTGCTTGAGGGGTGCCTGAAATGGATCGGCAGGCGGGGCCTTGATCATCGTGATGCAGGAAGGCGAGGAAACCCAAAGCGTAACCCCCTTGGTGGTCTGACCGGAATCATTTCTCCAGGGAATGACGCAACCACGAATGCGCACAAAGGCATTGGCCAGGCCAGCGATTGACTGTAAATCCACATTGGCGAACATTGAGACAGTGATCGCGCCATCTTTGATCGCCAGTTCCAATTCAGTTTGCTGACGATTGACCCTGGTGACCATTCCCTGAACCTCGACCCATTGGCAATCCATGCTGCCATCGAGCAGTTGAGCGTAGCCGGGATGCAGCGGCGGCGGATATTGGCCGGCCCCGAGCTCGGTAATCTGGTCGGCGATCACCAGGCTGGCAAAGCCCCCTGGACCGGTCACGCCCGTCAGTTCGCAATAACTCCCAATGGATGGCTGCTGGTTCTGGGGCACATGAAAGCGCACGTAAACTGCCGAGCTTGGATCCTGAATAATGCCTTCCGGAAGATATTTGCGGGCAGTGATGATACCGCGCAGACGCACAGGATAGGCGCGGGCTGCCTCATCGGGTTTCAATTGCCGGATTTGTTCGGCGGTGGTCAGCACCGGCAGTGTTTCAGCCGTGCCTCCGCTGGCTGAACTCTGGCCTGATTCAACCGGCAGCAACGAAATATCATTGATTTCGGGAACCAACAACCTGCCCAGAATGTGACGCCCCTGCGCATTGACCACCGCCTGGCAATAACCCGTCGCCCGAATCCGGCAACCATTGACCAGCCTGGCCGGCAGGCGGACGGAACCATTTAAAAACACATTCATCTGAGCGCCGTCAGAACTGATTTCAACGTTACACCCCTTTCCCGTGTGACCGATAAAAGTCACCGTTCCTTCGATTCTCGACCAATGGTAATCCCCATCCATGGCCAGTGGCTCGCCTACGTCCAAAGGTTGGGGCGCATTAGTTTGTCCCGGGTTATCTTGGGATTGAACTTTGACCAAAGTTGGGATGTCCTGGAGGAATAACTGGCTCCCGTCGTCGGAGGTAAGATAAAAAATGTATTCCCCCGGATTATCAATCATGAGCAGTCCGCTGAAACGAAGCGCGAAATAGTCATCCCGGAGGCGGAGATCCAGGCTGATATCTCCGGCAATGCCCGATTTGACGGGTTTCAATTGCAGGAATTCGGGCAGTTGATCCCAATAGCCTTCATAGTAATCAAAAGCCAGTCCCGGCTCGCACTGCGTTGCCTCCGCAGCGGGATTGGTGATGTGAAAAAGTGCCTCCGGGGGCAGCTTCCGCCGGCTGATACCGGGTCCCTCATATTCAACTTTCAGGGCTCGTTCCCGGTAGTATTGCAAGTAGGGCAAGGCAAATGGGTGCAACCCCTTCGTCAAATATAACCGGCCGCTGGCTTCTTGTGCGGCGTGCAGTCCATCATTATCAATCAACTTCAACGGCAGCAACGAGGCCTCGCCTTTTCCTAAATGCGCCAGCCCGCTGACGTGAATACGCTGCCGTACTTTTAAGCTGGAAAAACGATTGAGATCCAGCTTGATGCCCGCGTTGCCCGTATCGTCCAGCAACACCACCAGCGAAAGCTCCGGAAATATGCCTCCCACAACTCCATCAAGATCAACCGGCATGTCGGTTTCTGATCGTGCCCAAATCCATTGCCGCATTTGGGCCAGATTGGTGATCGTTTCAATCTGCCGGGGTGAAACCGGTGAATCCACAGCCGCGTCGGCACCGTTTGCCAGGTCGACCACGGGAAACAAAACTAAAATCATCACCGAGGCAGCTAATAAGAACGGGTAAAGAATCAGCCAGTGCCCCAATGCGGGAGATTTATGGGCGATTGCCACAATGATATTTGAATTTCGCGTACCGGTGTCTGTGCGTCAAGCGCGTTTTGCATATTAGGGCGTGATTGGAAAATGAGTAACGACATGCCGTACGCATCGTTGTGCGTATTGAGCTATTCCGGGATCAGGGTAGGCTTTTTTATCCATGCCATCCAACAGACCAATGTAATGCTCACCTCAAAAAACAGTCCGCCCGGGGCAGAGGCATTCCCCGCGTTGGGTAATCCGGTTGAAACTAAGCCGCTAAATATGCAAGCGAAAAAAAACAGCCAGCCAGCCCCGTACCAAAGAGGTTTTACCCTGATCGAGTTGCTGGTAGTTATCGCCATCATTGCCATTCTAGCAGCGATGCTGCTGCCAGCCTTGGCGCGGGCCAAGCGCAAGGCCAAAGACATTTCCTGCATCAATAACATCAAGCAACTGGGGCTGGCCAATATCATGTATCTCACCGACTCCGGCGGAAAATGTTTTGACTACAGCACGCCTTGGATATTTCAACTCGTGAATTATTCGCTGAAAAACATCAACATCCTACCTTGTCCTTCCTCGCAGAACTTCAGCAGTCCAATCGCGGGATCAGGCTCAGCCGCCAACGTGGATCAGAACTGGTATGACGGGCGAACTTTTCCCGGTGCCGCATCAGGAACCATATACAACGGCGGCTATGCCTATAATGGCTATCTTTATTCAGGCGGCGAGGGCACTGGCCCTGGTTATCCGCTTCCCAGCGCCGCCGCCCGGGCTTTTGGGAAGGAAAGCGCCATTCAATTCCCCACCACCACCCCGGTATTTGCGGATTCGTTCTGGGAGGATACCTGGCCAACGGAAAATGATCCGCCGGCGACCGATCTCTATAATGGGGGCAGCGCGGTTTTCACCGTATGTGGCATGCAACGCATGACCATTCCACGTCACGGTTCCCGGCCCAACAACGTGCCCACCGCCTTTGCCATTTCCAGCCTCATGCCGGGCGCAACGCAGATGGTCTTTGCCGACGGCCATGCGGGAACAGTGCCGCTGGAGCAACTCTGGATGCAAACCTGGTGCAAAAACTGGGTCGCTCCGGCAAAACGACCAGGGCTGCAGTGAATCCCATCCAGCGAGATTAAGCCGAGCAGTCAGCAAAAACCAAACCACCGAAACAAATCAACAAACAGAAAAATAATCCAAGCCAGTATTACCATGAAAACGATTACCCCGCTCAGAAAAAACCCTTGTTTGGCCGTGGCTGATGGTCGTTGCTTCCACTGGCTAAAAGCCGGGTGCCTCCTGCTTGTGGCCGGCCTTTATATTGCCTTGCCCGCCAAAGCGCAAACGACGATTACGCAGAACAACCTGATTCAGAATGCAAGCTTTGACAGCGGCGGCACAGGCTGGTCCACTTCCGCGGGCGGCACATATTACTATACCACGACCGTTGGATCGGAATCGGACAGCATCATGTCCATGGGATGGTATGATGGGGCCGGCTTTTGGCAGAATACGGGGGCAACTATTCAACCTGGACTGGATTATGTTCTGACGATTCGCGCGCTCGTCGGGTCATCACCCCTCACCGGTGTCAAATTATCCTTTCAAGACGTGACCGCAGGCTGGACGGAATTTACCAACAAGAGTTTCACGTTTCCGGACCAAACCGAGACCTGGCGCGTTTTCAGTATGTATGTTCCTTCAAACAAGCTCAGCGGCGCGGTTGGCGACACCATGGGTATTGCCGGAGGGCTGGTTGAAAATCCAAACAATCAATATGGCTGGCTCTGGGTGGATTGGTTGCAGCTTGCGCCAGCCCTCCCTTACTTCACCAGTCAGCCGGTCGGCGTCACCAACTATGCCGGTGCCTCAGCCGCCTTCAGTTCAGCGGCCATTGGCGCGGTGACCAATTCCACCGGCCCCGGTTCGGTGATTACCTATCAATGGTATCTGGCCGGAAACCCTCTTGCCCATGCCACCAACACTTCCTATTCCATCCCCGTGTTGAATGCCACCAACGCCGGCATCTACTACGTCGTGGCCACCAGCCCCTACGGTTCAACTCAAAGCAGCAATGTCACCCTCGCCGTGCTGCCCGTCATGAGTGCCACGACGTTGAGTCTGACTTCCTCTGCGCCGACCAATGGTTACCAGGCCCCGGTGACATTCACCGCCGCCGTGCAGACGAACGGCGTGACGTCGGGCAATGCCAGCGGCTATGTGTTGTTCAAGACAAACAGCGTGATCATCAGCTCAAACAACATCGTCAGCGGCGGCAGCGTTAGCAGCGCGGCCATCAGCAACCTGCCGCGCGGGACAAATGTCATCACGGCGGTTTATTCCGGTGACGCCAATTATTTGGCCAGCACTGCCACGTTGAACCAGATTGTGACGAACCATCCACCCGTGGCGACAAGCTTCATGCTGGGCGCACTCAGCGGTACGTCCATTACCATGCCAGTCATCGGCGGCAAATACGCCCCGACAGATTTTGACGGCGATGCGCTGTCGGTGTCTACCGTGCAAAATCCTTCAGCGCAGGGCGGCACAGTCAGCACCGACGGGACAAATGTCAGTTACACCGCGTTGGGCAGCTTCACCGGCAGCGACACCTTCACCTATACCGTGAGCGACGGCAATGGCGGGTTTGCGACCGCGACCATCACGGCAAACGTCGTGTCCAATGGCCAGGGCTACAACTTGATTTCCGGCCCGGCGAACATCGGCGGCGGGCAGTCCACCATCACCTACGCGGGCATCCCCGGCTACAACTATGCGCTGGACACCACCACCAGCCTGGTGTTGCCGGTTACTTGGACACCCGTGGTTACTAACGTGGCCAACAGCACCAACGGCATCTTGAAATTCACGTTCAGCACGGGCAACGGGTCCGGCTACTTCCGCACCCGTTATGTGCCCTAAACCAATCCGAAGCGAAATAAATTCAAAAGCCTTATGAAAATAAAACTAATCCTTGGCCTGTGCCTGGCGGCGTTGGGGCTGCCGGCACAGACGATGACAAACAGTTACAGCGTCACCCCGGGACTGCTGTTGCCAGACAACAATGCCAACGGCTACAGCACAACCTTCACGGTGAACCTGGAGAACTCCATCACGGATATCTCCGTGGCCCTGGACATCACCGGCGGGTTCAACGGGGATTTGTATACCTATCTGGTCAGTCCAACGGGGCAGATGGCCGTGCTGTTGAACCGCGTGGGCAGAAGCGGGAGCAGCGCGTATGGCTACAGTAACACCGGCTTTGACATCACGCTCGCCACCGGCAGCACGCAGGGCAACGTGCATAACTATCAAAACCTCGGGGCCAACTACAACCTCGATGGCCAGTTGACCGGGACCTGGACGGCGGACGGTCGCAATCTGGATCCTCGTTCTTCGGGATCGCTGTTCTCCGGCACCAGCCCGACGCTGGGATTGGATAATTACATCGGCGCGGACCCGTACGGCGTGTGGACGTTTTTCATCGCCGACCTCTCCCCGGGCGGCCAGAGCACCTTGCAGGGCATCACGCTCAATATCATGACCGTGCCGGAACCGCAGACGTGGGTGATGCTTGGCGGCGGGATGGCCGTATTCTGTCTATGCAGAAGCTGGCGGTTCCGCAGATAAATGAGCCTGTGCTGATTTGGCGTTTCCCGGGAACCGCCAGATCTGCCCTGCCCTGCGGCCCCGCCTGTAAAAATGGGCAAGGACATGCCGTACGCATCGTTGTGCGTATTGAACTATTCCGGTATCAGAGTAGGCTTTTTTACCCATGCCACCCAACAGATCAATGCCGTGCTCACCTCGAAGGGGCAGTCTGCCCGGAGCAGAGGCATTCCCTGGGTTGGGTAATCCGGTTGAAACTAACCCGCAAACCACGCGCTCTCCCTGATTTGAAATTGAAATTATCATCGCCAAATTAACCCGCAACCCCAATAAAAAATGAACATAAAAAAAATAATTATTTCTCGCTGGCGTGCCTGCCTCAAGGCCGGGTGCCTCCTGCTTGTGGCCGGCCTTTATATTGCCTTGCCGGCCAAAGCGCAAACGACGATTACGCAGAACAACCTGATTCCAAACGGCAGCTTCGACAATGGCGGAACCGGTTGGTATGCGTATGCCAGCGGAACTTATTATTACAACCAGACACTCGGCTCGGAAACGGACAGCATCTTGTCCATCGGTTGGTGGACGGGGGCCAATGTTTACCAGAACACCGGGGCCGCCTTGCTGCCGGGCATCGACTATGTGATGACGGTTCGTGCCACGCCGGGAACTACCGCTGATGGCGTTTCTGTTGGGCTGGATGGAATCGACAGCGGCAATAACTGGACCTCGATAAACAACACCAGTTTTAACTTTGCCAATCCCACCACCCAGGCGTGGCAGATATTCAGCGTGCGTATCTCCTCCAACTCTATTGCTCCTTATGTGGGCGAAACCGCCGGGGTCGCTTGTGGCGAAGGTGGCGCCAGTGATGACTGGTTGTGGGTGGATTGGGTTCAGCTTGCGCCGGCGCTGCCTTACTTCACCAGCCAACCCGTCGGCGTCACCAATTATGCCGGGGCCTCCGCCGCCTTCAGTGCCGCCGCCATCGGCGCGGTAACCAATTCCGCCGGTCCCGGTTCGGTGATTACCTATCAATGGTATCTGGCCGGAAACCCGGTGGCCCATGCCACCAACACCGCCTATGCCATCCCCGTGTTGAACGCCACCAACGCCGGCATCTACTACGTCGTGGCCACCAGCCCCTACGGTTCAACTCAAAGCAGCAATGTCACCCTCGCCGTGCTGCCGGCCAATCCACCGGTGGTGACGCAACCGCCGGCCTCTCAAAACGTATACCTCTACCAAACAGCCCAATTCTCGGTAACGGTTGTCGGCACCCCGCCTTTCTATTATCAATGGATTTCCAATTCCATTCCTCTGACCGGAGCCACGAACACCACCTTGACACTGCATGGCGTTTCGGCCGCGAGCACCGGGACTTATTCCGTGACCATCACAAACCAATTCGGCAGCGTGACCACCAATGCCAGCTTGACCGTCGTAACGCCCACTGCTGGAACCTACGAAGCCGCCGCGATCAATTTGCAACCACAGGTTTATCTCCGCTTCGACGACATTAACAGCACCAATTGGGTTTTCAATGAAGGCACGCTGGGTGCGATGGCCAACGCCACCGCCGAGGGCAATTACGTCGCCGCCACGGGACCACTGCCGCCGAGCTATCCCAACTTTGAGTCCACCAACCCCGCGGTACAATTTGACGGCGCGAGCGCGGATGTCGCGATACCCGCATTGAACCTGGCCACCAACAACGGCAACACCGTCACCCTGAGCGCCTGGATTTACTGCTACGGACCTCAAGTCAACAACTCAGGCGTCCTATTTAACCGCAGCTACAACAACGCCTCCGGTCTGCAAATTCAGACCGACGGCAGCGGGAACAACATCCTGTCTTATGACTGGGCCAGTGGCGACCGCTACCAATTCAGCAGTGGATTGATCATTCCTCAATACCAATGGTGTTTCGCTGCGCTGGTCATCACCCCCACGAATGCGACCATTTATCTGCAAAATGGCACGTCCATGCAAACTGCGGTGGATACATTTCCCGAGGGTCTTTGCAGCTTCATCGGAAATACTTATGTCGGTTGGGATCCCGTCGACGGCGCTGGGGCTTCCACGCGGCGCTTTAGCGGCATCATTGATGAACCGGCCATCTTTAACCGCTCTTTGTCTCCAACCGAAGTCAATACACTGTTCTCGTCGGCTGTGGGCTCCCCGGCGGGAATCGTCACTGCACCGGTCGGCTTGACCAATTATACCGGCCAGCCGTTTCAATTGTCCGTGGTGGCTTCGGGCGCACCGCCGCTCATATATCAGTGGTATCAGAATGGCAGCCCGATTCCGGGTGCCACCAACGGGACTTATTCGGTAGTGTCCGCGTCGATCACCAACAACGGCAATTACTATGTCTATGTGCAAAACACCGCCGGGAACACCAACAGCTCCCTGACGCCAGCCACGGTTTCCATCCTGACTTCCGCGCCATTCTTTACCACCCTGCCGCAACCCGCCGCAGTCTTTGCAGGCGTGCCCGTCAGCCTGGCGGGGGTGGTTAACGGCAGTGGGCCGATAAGCTATCAGTGGTATCAGAACAATGCCTTGCTCGCGGGCCAGACCAATGCCAGCCTTTACTTGGCAGATCCAGAAGCTGGCAACGCTGGGAACTATGTTTTAATGGCCACCAACACCTACGGGCAGACCAATAGTCAAAGCGTTCAATTGACAGTTCAATCAACCGGCCTTTATGCAATTACAAACATTCCGGGCTATTCAGTGGAGAGCCCGGCGGGCGCGGTCACCGGCACCGGGGTGGATCAAAAGACTTACAGTGGAACCAACCAACAGTGGGTGATTACGTCCGTGGGCGGCGGGGGACACAAACTTATCTCTGTTGCCAGCGGTCTGGCCGTGACTACGGCGGGCACCTATTCGCAGCTTGTCTTGCAGACCTATACCGGCGCGAGCAATCAACTCTGGTCGTTCATGCCCACTGGCAACTATTACAATCTGATTAGTGTCGGCTCGGGTGAGGCCATGGATGATTGGGGTGCCGGTTCGGGAAATATGGTGGCTCTATATCCCCTCAATACCGGCCAAAATCAGATGTGGATGCTCACGCCGATTGCGCCCATGGCACCGACGGGCTTGAGCGCGATAGCGGGCAACGGGCAGGCGGGTCTTACCTGGAATCCAAGTTTGGGCGCGGCAAGCTACAATGTGCAACGCGCGACGACGAGCGGCGGCGAGACGATCATCACCAATGTCAGCGGCACGAACTACACCGATACGGGGTTGATCAATGGCACGACCTATTACTATGTCGTGTCAGCGGTTGATTCCGCCGGTGCGGGCGCGAACTCTTCGGAAGCGAGCGTCACGCCGGTTGCGTTGCCAGTCATATTGACATCTGCCCCGCAAAGTGGCGGGCAGTTCAAGCTGCAATTCAACGGGGTTGACGGCCAGAGTTACATAGTTGAAATGTCCACCAACTTGGCGGCCGGAAACTGGGTGCCGGTCTACACTAATACGCAGAGCGGCGGGATGTTTATTTACACCGATACAACCGCGACCAGCACCGGACGCTTCTACCGCGTCAAACAGCCCTAGGCCCGCCATGAAAAATGAGTCGCGCTCAATACTAATCTGATGACCTAACTACCTGAACCAACGGAGGCCGGCTTAAATAACCGGCCTCCGTCATTTTCTAGAAAACCGCACCGGCCTGATTATTTAATGATAAACCAGGCTGCCTATCCTGAAGACAGAAAACGAACTCTCGAAATGAGGTCAAACCTGGGGCTGAGAATATCGAATAACCTGCTCGAAAAATGATTATGAAAGCACAAAAGTTTTCGCTCTTGCTGACTGCGGCAGCCTTGCTGGCAGCCCATACCGTTCAGGCCCAGGCCGCCCGCCGGTCAGTGCTACATGGACATCATGTTCCAGCAGGCGTGGCCCAATTATCCGCCGTCAGTCGGCTGGAGGCGACCCAGTCGCTCGACCTGACGATAGGTCTGCCGCTGCGCAATCAAGCGGCTTTGGACACTTTCTTGCAGGAGTTAGCTGACCCGGCCAGCCCCCAGTATCGCCACTTCCTGACACCACAACAATTCACCGAACAGTTTGGTCCAACGAAGGAAGATTACGCGGCGGTGGTCGCCTATGCCCAAGCCAGCGGATTTACGGTAGATGCCCCGGACCCCGGCCGGATGCTGGTCAACGTCCACGCGCCGGTCAATGTCATTGAAAAGGCGTTTCACGTTCACCTGCAGTCATATCAGCATCCCAAGGAAGCGCGCCAGTTCTACGCGCCGGATGTGGAGCCGACGCTGGACCTGGCCCTGCCCATTCAGGACATCGGGGGGTTGGATAATTTTGTGGTGCCGCATCCGGCCGGTTTGGTGCGCGAATCACAACCGCAACCAACTGCGGGGGAATCCACCCAGCCATTCCTGCGATCCATACCCAAGGCCGGCGCGCCGATGAATGGAACACAGCCATTTGACAATCCGGTGCCAATGGGCGGCTCGGGCTCGGGCGGAACTTATGGGGCGAATGATTTCCGGGCGGCCTACGCACCGGGGGTGACCCTCACCGGCACCGGCCAGTCCGTGGGCTTGATTGAATTTGGCGGCTACTACAACAGCGACATTGTGTATTACGAAAATACGTTTGAATCCGGCAACCAGGTTCCCATTGTGAATGTGCTGTTGAACGGCGTTCAGGATATCACCGCCAATGCCGGTGGGGAGGAGGCGCTGGACATTGAGATGCTCATTGCGATGGCTCCCGGCCTGACCTCGATTTATTACTATGACGGCAGCAACATCGACACCATGTTAAGCCGCATTGCCAGCGACAACGTGGCCAAGCAGATCAGTTCTTCCTGGGGATACGCGGGGGACGGCAGCACGGATGGCCTGCTGCAACAGTTGGCAGCGCAGGGGATAACGTTTTTTAATGCTTCCGGCGATAGTGATGCCTATCCGGTGGGGACGAGCATTCTTCTGGCTTCGAGTTCCCCCTATCTCACCTGCGTAGGCGGGACAACTTTGTATACGACGGGGCCGGGCGGCTCGTGGAGTTCAGAGATTGTGTGGAACTGGGGCACCAACTCGTCGTGGACCGGTGGGGCTGGCAGCGGTGGTGGCATCAGCACCGTCTATACCATTCCGAGCTGGCAAACCAATATCAACATGACCACCAACCATGGTTCGACCACCATGCGGAACATCCCGGACGTGGCCATGACTGCGGCCAATGTTGATGTCTACTACAACGGCAGCTGGGCACCCTACAGCGGCACAAGTTGTGCAACGCCATTGTGGGCCGGTTTCATGGCCCTCGTGAATCAGCAGGCGGCCAGCTACGGCCAGCCGCCCGTCGGCGCACTCAACCCGGTGATCTATGCCGTCGGCAAGAGTGCGGCTTACCCCAGTGCGTTTCACGACATCACCAGCGGCAACAACTTCTGGCCCTCCAGCCCCACGAATTTCCCCGCCGTCGCCGGCTATGACTTATCCACGGGCTGGGGCACGCCAAATGGCCAGGCAACCATTAACGCCCTGTCTCCGCCGGGCATTCAAATCACCCCGTCGCCCGGAGTGGTTTCCGCCGGCCATCCCGGCGGACCGTTCAGCATCAATGCACAGGTCTTCGTTCTTACCAACGTCTCCACCCAGCTTTCGTGCAACTGGTCGCTGACCAGCACGTCCACTTGGCTGACGGCTTCCGCCACCAACGGCACCCTGGCAGCGGCCAGTTCAGCCAACGTGACCGTCAGCCTCAATTCGGCCGTGGTCAACAGTCTGGCTGCGGGCAGCTACTCTGCCACGCTTGTGTTCACCAACCAAACTTTGGCCGGCTCGCAAACCCGAACTTTTGGACTGCTGATCGGCAGCGGCTTCGACGTGTGGAGCGGCGGTTCGAGTCCGAATGGAACCTGGAGCGCCGTCACCAACTGGCTCGCAAATACCGTCCCCATCAACGGCACCAATCTGCTCTTCGCCAGCGACACCCTGCCGGTCAATACTAATAACTTCCTCACCTCCGCCGGTTGGGTGCAGTTGGCCCCCGGCACCGCCTTCACCTTTTACGGGAGCGCGCTGTCCCTCGCCAACGGCCTGACCAACTCCGCCCAGAACAACATCTGGAATATTCCGTTGACGCTGGCAGCAAACCAAAATATTGACGTGGCCACCAATACAGCCCTGACGCTGGGCGGCGTGGTATCCGGCGGCAACAGGCTGGCCAAAACCAGTGCGGGCACACTGCTGCTCACCGCCATCAACACCTATACCGGCGGCACGACGGTCAACGGCGGGACGTTGCAGATTGGCGGCGCCAATGACGGAAACTCCCGGGTCGGCCCCGGTCTGCTGACCGTCAATGCGGGCGCAACGGTTGCGGTCGTGGCCGAGAATCCGCTGGGTTGGGATTCCAGTGCGACCACGCCGTCCGTGGTCATCAACGGGGGCACGTTTAATGGCGAAAGCTACGATTACTCCGCATATAACTGGAGCTTGACGAATGGCACGCTGACCGGTTTTGGCTCGCCCGGGACCGGGATGTATTTCAACCGCGCACCCGCCATCACCTCGTCGGGCACGTCAACCATCTCGGTGCCAATGATATCGAACCAAGGTTATACGCCGGCCATCTCCGTTTCATCCGGCGTGCTGACAATCAGCAGCCCGATCAACGGAACTGGCGGCCTGGCCCTAAGTGGCAGCGGCACTCTTGTTCTGGCAACCAATGCCAGCACTTACAGTGGCGGAACCATCATCAACGGCGGTTCGCTCTGCCTCGGCAACAACGGGAACGAAAACGTCAACGCGCTTGGCACCGGACCCGTGACGGTCAGCAACAACGCCTATCTGGCATTCTCGCCCGGCAGTTCGACCGCCACTTTTAACATCACCAATGCCATCAATCTGAACAGTGGCGGCTGCCTCTTCGGCTGGGACGGCCATCAGCATATGACGGGGCCGGTGTCTGTGGGTGCCGGTGGCGGGACACTCAGCCAGTATTTTGATACCAAGAGCCTGTGGATTGACGGAGTGCTGTCCGGTGCTGGCCCGCTCACTGTCAACAATCCCAATTCCGGCAGTTACCAACCTTATGGCGGGGTGCATTTCTCAAACCCGTTGAATACCTATTCGGGCACTATCACCGTCAGCGGGAACAGCGTTACGGTGGATAACCCGTATGCCTTGTCCAATGCCATCGTCAACGTGACTGGCGGCGGCAGCAGCGGGGCTTTGCAATGGGGCAACGGCGTGACCAACATTGTTTTGGGTGGCCTGTCCGGGTCGTATGGCATCACCAACGGCAGCAATGCGCTCACGGTAGGTGATAACAGTTCCTCGACCACCTACTCCGGCGTGCTTTCCGGCACGGGCACACTTACCAAGCTAGGCACGGGCACCTTCACGTTGTCCGGCGTCAATACCTATACCGGCGGGACAACGATCAGCAATGGCACGGTTTTGGTCACCGGTTCTATCGGGACTGGGGCGGTAACCGTCTTTTCCACGGCTAAACTCGGCGGCAACGGCACAATTAATGGGATGACAACCGTGCAGGCGGGCGGGGTTCTGGCCCCCGGCAACGGTGGCATTGGGACGCTCACCTTCGGGAGCACCCTTAATCTTCAAGGTGCCACGGTAATGAAGATCACCAAGAATGGCAGTCTGGCAACCAATGACGTCGTGGTAGTGACCGGCACTGTGACCTTGGGCGGTTCGCTCGTGGTGACAAACATTGGAAGCAATGCGCTGGCAGCGGGTGACAGCTTTGACCTGTTCAACGGCACGCTGTCGGGTTCATTTAGCAGCGTGACGCTGCCGGGGTTATCTAATGGGTTGCAGTGGAATACCGGCAACCTGAATGTGAACGGAACGATTTCCGTGTCCAACATTTCACAGAACAACCTGATCCAGAATGGTGGCTTTGACAGCGGCGGCACGGGTTGGTCCACTTCCGCCGGCGGCGTGTATTACTATTCCACGACCGTGGGAATGGAAACGGACAGCATCCTGTCCATCGGCTGGTATGATGGAGCCGGCTTTTGGGAAGATACCGGGGCGGCGATTCAGCCGAATCTGGACTATGTGCTCACCATTCGCGCGCTGGTCGGGTCATCACCCCTCACCGGTGTCCGGTTATCATTTGAAGACGTGACCGCAGGCTATGCACCGCTTACCAACGCGAGTTTTTCGTTTCCAGACCAGTCGGCGACCTGGCGGGTTTTCAACATGTATGTTTCTTCGAACTCGATCCGTAGCGCGGTGGGCGACATCATTGGCGTGGCGGGAGCGATGGTGGAAAATCCAAACACTCAATATGGCTGGCTGTGGGTCGACTGGCTGCAGCTTGCGCCCGCCATTCCTCAATTTATAAATCAACCGCAGGGCGGAACCAATTACGCCGGTGCCCCCGCCACCATGAGTGTCAGTACCATTGGGGCGGTGACCAATTCCGCTGGTCCCGGCTCGGCAATTACCTACCAGTGGTATCTGGCTGGAACCCCCATCACCAATGCCACCAACGCCACGCTGTTTATCCCGACTTTAACCAGCAGCAACGGCGGCAATTATTATGTGGTGGCCACGAGTCCATTTGGCTCCAACCAGAGCAGCAATGCCACGCTGGTAGTGCTGCCGCCTCAACCGCCCCAATACTCGGCCGCCGTGAATCCCGCTCTGGCTTTGGTAAATAATTTTGACGGCTGGGGCACCTCCCTTTGCTGGTGGGCCAATGTCACTGGCGGTTATAGCAACCGGAACGACTATGCGTCATTGGCCTTCACCACCCTGGGTCTCAATATCGTGCGCTATAACATCGGTGGCGGCGAAAATCCAAGCCTTCCCCCGCTGCCATACCGGGCGCAGATGCAGGGTTTTGAGCCGACCAACGGCATCTGGAACTGGAATGCCGACGCCAACCAGCGCTGGATGCTGCGACAAGCCGTGGCTCTGGGAGCTAATCACGTTTATGCCTTTGCCAACTCGCCGCCCTGGTGGATGACCGTCAGCGGCAGCGTCACCGGCCCGACCAACGGGGCAATGGATAACTTGCAGACTAACTACGAAAACACCTTTGCCCAATATCTCTCAACAGTGGTCAGCAACCTCACTGTTTTGGACGGAGTTAAATTTGACCTGGTGACGCCGATGAATGAACCGGAGGGCACTTGGTGCGTATATGATCCTGGTGTTGGCGCGGAAGGCACTCATGTGGATTCCAGCCAGCAGAACCGGCTGATTAATGACCTGCACACCAATTTGGCGGCTTCCGGTTCGACAACTGGCATCGGTGCGCCGGAAGATGTGGATGAGCAAGGCAGCATTAACGACATGAATTCTTACAATGCCGCCGGCAAGGCCAGTGTGACGCTGATTGCCAGTCATACCTATGGCGCCAATAATCCTGCCGGGTTACAAAGCCTGGCCACCTCGCTGGGCAAACCTTTGTGGATCTCTGAATACAGCGATGCTGACGCCAGCGGCCTCACCATGGCGCGACGCATCCATGACGACATCACCCAAACCGGGGCGCGGGCCTGGACTTATTGGCAGGTAGTGGACAACGCCACCGGCTGGGGCTTTCTTTACAACCCGCTAGATGGTTCCGGCAATACCAACTACAGTTTCAATGAAAAATTTTATATCATGTGGCAGTTCAGCCATTTTATCCGGCCTGGCTTTCAGATTATCAGCGTCGGCGACACCAATTCCCTGGCCGCTTATGACGCGACCAACCATAACCTGATTGTTGTGGCCCAAAATGACTCAACTAACGGTTTTAATGTGGCTTACACGCTGGGCGCGTTTAACAGCACCAATAACCTGGCTGGTTGCTGGCGAACTTCCGCCAACGAAAGCGGCAACTCATTAACGGCGTTGGCGATCAGCAATCAGCAGTTTGTCGCCTACCTCGCGCCGCAATCGGTAACAACCTTGGTTATCTCCAATACGTATATCGCGGAGACGTTGACCTACACTGCCGGAGCCAACGGCACCATCAGCGGCACCACGCCGCAGACCGTCAACTATGGCGCGAATGGCACGGCAGTGACGGCTGTGCCGAACACGGGCTATCATTTTGTCAATTGGTCTGATAGTTCCACGACAAATCCCCGCACTGATTTGAGCGTGACCAACAGCCTGACCGTGACCGCGAATTTCGCGATCAACACCTATACGCTGACCTACACAGCAGGAGCCAACGGCACCATCAGCGGTACAAGTCCGCAGACCGTCAACTACGGCGCAAATGGCACCGCTGTGACAGCCGTGGCGAACGCGGGCTATCATTTTGTCAATTGGTCCGACAGTTCAAACGCCAATCCCCGCACTGATTTGAGCGTGACCAACAGCCTGACCGTGACCGCGAATTTCGCGATCAACACTTATACGCTGACCTATACTGCCGGAGCCAACGGCACCATCAGCGGCACCACGCCACAGACCGTCAACTACGGCGCGAATGGCACGGTGGTAACGGCCGTGGCGAACACGGGTTATCATTTTGTCAATTGGTCTGATAGTTCCACGACAAATCCCCGCACTGATTTGAGTGTGACCAACAGCCTGGCCGTGACCGCAAATTTCGCGATCAACACTTACATGCTGACCTACACAGCGGGAACCAACGGCACCATCAGCGGCACCACGCCGCAGACCGTCAACTACGGCGCGAATGGCACCGCAGTAACGGCCGTGGCAAACACCAACTATTCCTTTCTCAACTGGTCTGACGGTTCAACCGCCAATCCCCGTACCGACTTAAACGTGACCAATAGTCTGACGGTGACGGCGAACTTCGCCCTGGTGGAAACTCAACTGACCGGTGATTTGCTTGGCAATTCGTCCCTCACTGTGGCGACGAACTGGACACCCGCCACCACCCTCGCCCCGACCAGCACTGCCGCCTCAAACTATAATTTTGTCACCGCCGTTTTGCTGCGCACGCCGGCCAACGCGAACCCCTATACCGTTTATGCCAATTCGTTGACCATCAACCCGGGTGGCGCACTGATCACCAAGGGCAGCAACGTCATTACCGTCCCGAATTTGATCCTGAATGGCGGGCAGGTCGGCACCGCCGGCACCGGCGGCAACCCAGACATGGGCCGGCTGGCGGGAACCATCAACCTGACGGCCAATTCAACGATCAAAGCCAACTCAACCACCAGCTTCATGAACATTTTTTCCGTGATCACCAATGCACCCGGCGTCAGTGCCGGTCTGACGTTGAATTATCCCGGAACGGTGATCCTGTCGGCTCAAAACACATTCAACGGCAGTGTGACCGTCGATAATGTGACCGGCAATGCCATCCTCAAACTGGCCACGAACAACGCCCTGCCCAGCACGGTTACGGTCACGCTCGCCGGGGGTGCGAATTACAGTCCGGTGCTTGATTTGAACGGCTGCAGCACGACCATCAGCAATCTCACTTTCACGGCGGGAACCACGACGGGCTATGTGACGAATACCGCGGCGGGCACGACTGGAACCCTGACATTAGGTTATGGTAACGCCACGGAGACGTTAAGCTACGGCACCATCGCGGATAACCCGGCCACCGCTGGCACGGTGGCCCTGACGAAGATTGGCACTGGCACGCTGACCATTTCCAGCGTGAACACTTACGCTGGCAGCACCACCGTCAGCTCCGGGGTTTTGCTGGTGAACGGTTCGTTGGGCACGGGTATGGTTACCGTGGCGAACACCGCGACCGTGACGGGCGGAGGCGTCATCAACGGTCCGACCACCATCCAAAGCGGCGGGCAGTTGATGGCTGGCAACGCCGGAATCGGCGTCCTGACCGTCAGCAACAGCCTGACTTTGAACACCGGTGCCCAGACGTTGCTGCGAATCAACGCCAACGGCGGGGGTCTGACCAATGACCAGGTAGCGGTCTCCGGCAGCCTGGCGTTGGGCGGCACCTTGACCGTGACCAACATCGGCACCAATGCGCTGGTGGGAGGTGAGACCTTTCAACTATTCAACGCCGCCAGTTACACGGGCGGCTTCGCGGGCCTGACCCTGCCCGGTCTGGGTACGGGGTACGTCTGGAACACCAACAATTTGACCGCCAATGGAACGGTTTCCGTGGGCTTTGTGCCGCAGACGCTGACTTACCTGGCAGGGGCGAACGGCACCATCAACGGCACCACTCCCCAGACCGTGAACTACGGGGCGAACGGCACGCCGGTAACGGCGGTGGCAAACACGGGCTACTGTTTCTCTGGTTGGAGCGACGGGAGCACAGCCAATCCGCGCACGGAAACGGATGTGATGAGTAACCTTACGGTGACCGCCAGCTTTGCCACCAATTACGAGACGCTGGTAATGTTGCAAAACCCGGATAGTTACTGGCGGCTGGATGAGACAAACGGCAGTACGACCTTGGTGGATGCTTCCGGCAACGGGCACACCGCCTTCCCACAAGGCACCGGCTTGGTGATGGGCGTGGCTGGACCGCAGCCGCCGTCTTATCTGTTTTTGGAAGCGACCAACACATGCGCCCAGTTCAACGGGGCCAGCAACTGGATTTCCGCCGGCACGGCGGCATCGCTGAACGGCACCAATGACTTTACGGTGAGCGCCTGGGTGCAGACAACCGCCGCCACCAGCGGGACCATCCTCCAGCAGCGCGATGCCACCAATTTTGTGGGCGAGTATGAGCTGGAGGTGAATGCCAATGGCACAGTGACCTTCTACATCTTTGGCAGCGGCGGATACCAGTTCAATCTCACAACCACCCAGATCGTCAATGATGGCCAGTGGCATACGTTAATGGCCATGCGCAGCGGCGGCACGAACGGCTACATCTATATTGACGGCGTGCTGGCCGCCTCGGCCAGTGGGCCGGTGCAAGCACTGGACAGCACCATCAATACCTACCTCGGGCGGGACGTGCGGAATGCGAATAATTCGTTCAACGGGCAGATTGATGAAGTGGCCATCTTCAACCGCGCGTTAACCACCAACCAGATCGCCCAGCTCTCCAACACAAACCAGTATTTATTGCCGCCACAATGGAACAACAGCACGGTGGGGACGGTGGCGGCGGCGACGACGGCGACGTATTTCAGCAAGGCGTTCTCGGTGGATGGCGGCGGCGCGGGGTTGACCACGAACAGCGACAACTTCCAGTTCGTGTCACTGCCGGTGACGAACAGCCTGACCATCACGGCGGAGATTGGCAGTCTGCAAACGAACGGCACCGCACCGCTGGCAGGGGTGATGGTGCGCTCCAGCACCAATGCAGGCTCCGTGTTTGTTTTCATGGGCCTGACGCCGGCGAACAGTGCGAAATGGATCTATCGCACAAAAACCAACGCCATGAGTTCGAGCACGACGTTCACGAACCTGCCCCTGCCCTACTGGGTGCAGGTGGTGCGGAGCTCGAACACTGTCACCGGCTTTGTCTCCTCGAACGGTACGGCGTGGGTCCAATCCGCCAGCGTCACGCTCACGAACCTGACCACGAATGCGCTGGCGGGATTGGTGACCAGTTCCGGCCTGAGCAACGTGCTGGACGAGGCGGTATTTGACGGCGTGACGGTGACCAGCGGCGGGGTGCTGGTCTATCAGCCATACTTCGTGCAACAGGTGCCGCCGGCGTTTGCCGAATTGGGTTCGTTCTCAGCGGGCTACGGCACGGCGAACTTCAACATTACCGGCGATGACGGGAGCGTGTGGGAGATTCAGGAATCGAATGACCTGGTCAACTGGACAACGGTGGAAACGGTGACGTTGATCGGCGGCGGAGTGAGCCAGATACAGAGTACTGACGCCCAGCCAGCCCTGTATTTCCGGCTGGTTCAGGAACAATGATTCATGACTTGTTTCACCAGGCGGAAAATAAATTAGCGGGTGGAGATTAAAGAATTTTGACCATGCACATGAATAAAAAGAATATGGGCTTGTTGGTGATTTTTGTGGCCGCGAGCGTTGCTTGCGCCAGCGAAAATATCACCACCAAACCTTCACCGCCTCTGGCGGAATTCGTGGCGGCACCCGCGAAATATGCCATGCAACCGGAAATGCAATTACTCCGCTTCGGCGAGGTCAAACCCGCCGGCTGGCTTCGTGAACAGATGCAGCGCGACTTGGAAAGCGGGTTCGCCGGTCATATGCAGGAGATTGCATCGAACACTGCCAGCTCTGACATTTTTACAACCGGGCGCAAGCATCCCAATAAACTTTCAAACCCCGGCGCCCAGGGCTGGTGGAACGGTGAAACCGAAGGTAACTGGCGAAGCGGTAATACCATGCTGACTCTGTTGGCTGGCTCACCCGAACAGCGCGCCGCCCTGGATGCGCGTATTGCCGACCTGCTGAAATTTCAAGATGCCGACGAACTCGTTCCCATGGGTTGTGGTGATGCCAAGCTCCGCCGCTGCACCTTTCCCTTAGCCAAACAAGTGGAGGCTGTCCTCCGAAACCAACCAAAACTATGAACGCCAAACTAAACCTGAAAGTTCAGTTATTATTGGCGGCGTTTTGCTCGCTCGCGCCAATGTCTGTGGCCGCCATTTTTTCAGGCGGTTATGAAATTATAAAACAGGGTCCACGCCGGGCGTGGGCAAGAAACCAAATGGGAAATCGCAGACAAAAACCACGTAATCACCTGTCCAGTTTTAACTGAGTCGCACCAACAAATGAAAAATATTCAATTCAAAATATTTCCACTTGTTGCCCTGGCGGTATTAGGCCTTCTGGCTGGTCCCGCGCGCGCCCAAATCATAGCCTCCGACGACTTTAGTTACCCCGATGGTAATCTCAACGGAGACAATGGCGGCACCGGATGGACGGGAGCGTGGATCGGCAATACGTATGGCACGCCAACAGTAGCTGGCGGCCAGGCGGTTATAAGTTCCAGCGGGACGGATGCGCGCCGGATACTTCCTTCATTTCAAGGTCCGGGAACCGTTGTGTGGCTGCGTTATGACGGACAACAATTCACCTCGGCATCGGCTGGGGTCACGAATAAAACATTCGGCGGCTTGAATATTGTCAACGGCGGTTCGTCAGTGGGGCTGATCGGTAAAGCCTGGCCGGGACCTTATCGCTGGACCCTGGTGGCTGGCAGTGACGTGAAGGTCAGTAAACAATCCACGTTGTCCGCTTCCAGCCTCTATGCCCGCATTACAACGACGAATACGATGACCATGGATCTTTGGGTTAACCCGGCCAATCCCACCATCATTGATAAGCTAACGCCGGACGTAACCGATACTTTTCCCGGGAATGGTTGGGATGCCATTTATCTGCGAGCTGGCTCCGGGGAATCGGTCACCGAATCGTGGAAGTTTGATAATTTGGTCATTGCAGGCAGCCTTGCCGGCTTGTGGCTGCCCACTCCTCTGGGGCCACCTCGTTTGCTGGCCTACGAGGGATTTACGAATTACCCGGCAGGCATTCTGCCGGGGCAGCCCTTTGGTGGCACAGGTTTTGAGTCAGGTGCTTGGACGGGCACCGGCAGGGATGCCGGCACGGTTACGACAAATGGGGGGCTGACCTCTATTTTTTCCGTCGCGCAGGGTGGTGGCAAAGCCACCGTGAAGGGCGACGGATCTGACGTTTGGGCGCTGCTAAACCTCGGAACCAACAGCGCCTTTCGCACGGCAGGTCTTTACGATGCGGCCAGCGGCACCATCGGTGGCGGCAATGTCAGCGGCGTGCTCTACCTCAGTTTCCTGTTCCGCGCCGTCTCGACGGACCGGAACAATGAATATGGCGGCCTGCAACTTGCGAGCGGCAGCAACTACACAACCGGCATCCTCATTGGCAACACCGAGAAAGAATGGGCATACACCTTTTACAATCCTGCCACCAAGGCGATTGTTACTTTAAGGAACGCCGGTGGTTCCGGCAATTATTTGAACATGGACAACTTCACGCACCTGTTTGTGGCAAAAATCATTTACAACGCCGGCACCCGCGACCATGTTACCGTCTGGATGGATCCCGATCCCACCTTGGGTGAGACCAACCAGCCGTCCGCCACTTATATTGGTATCGCTTCAGGTGATTTCAGCTTTGACCGCTTTGCGTTGCGCGGCGGCTGGAATGCCACCGGCGAACCGCACCCGTTTGATTTCGATGAAATCCGTTTTGGCACGACCTGGACCGCCGTGTTGCCGCCCGGGCCACCGCCGCCGCAATTAACCAACCGCCAGCTTAACGTGAGGTTTAATAACAATGGCACCATCCAGTCGCTGGCTTTGCTTCGCAGCAACGCCTGGGATGCCGTTTCTTTTCGCGCTGACAGCTACGCTGGCCCGGCTTGGAAGATATTGGATGGTAGCGGAACCCGCAACGACCCGTTGACACTGGCCTATCCCACCTGCGGAATATTAACCAGCACGAATGCCACATATACCAACGTGGTATTCACCGGATTCGATGACATAAATACCAACCTGCAGCTGGCATTAGAATATCAGTTGTCGAGCAATCAGCTTGCGATAGTCGCCAGCATCACCAATGCCGGCAAGGTGGCGTGGTCGCCAACCCGGGCAGGTATTCTGATGGGGTTGAACACCGCTTTGGCCACCTATCCTGCTTGGGATTACCTTTACAATTCAACCCTGTTGCGTTGTGAGCAAACCCATTTTTGGGGTTACGCAATGACGCCGCTGGGGCGAATTCTTGGTTTTGCCTCACCCGACCCCGTGGCGAGTTGGCATAACGAATACGGTGGAGGGTGGGCCTACACCTTTGGGCTGGATTTTCTCAACCAGCTTCCTTTGCCAGCCCGGCACCCGCAAAATCTCACAACCTTGCAGCCGGGACAGGGTATGAGTTGGACGGTTTTTCTGGGGGACATAGCAAACAATGACCCGGTGAGCATGGAGGCAGTGCTGCCAGCCTTGGCGGCCAGTGCCAAGGCGCCCATGATTGAGGCCAGCCGTTATACTGGCGCGCCGGGCGACCTTGTTAACTTCACCTTTTGGGGCAATCCCGTGGGCGGAAGCTTGCAAACCCCGGATGGCGTCGTACATCCGTTGACGTTGGTGGCATCTTCAAATGGCATGGCTACGGCCAGTTTCACGCTGCCTGCCGCCTACGGTCTTTGCAATTTGCTCGTAACCAATGTTGCGGGACGGATTGCCCAAGGGTCGGTGAACGTGCGCCGCCCGTGGTCGTGGTATTTGCAGGAGGCGCGCATTAACGCCATCAACAAGCCGCAGAAGGATACGGGTGCCCAGTGTGAAGGCTATTACGGTTTTTATTCCATGTTTTTGGCCAAGCGCTGGTTTCCAGATGCCGCGTTGGATTCCCAGTCGGAGGCGAAATTCAACGAATTGTATCCCCTGATGTTCAGCCCCGCCACCGGCCTGCCCACTTACAATGCATGGCGGATTCAGAATTCAGCCGCCATGGCGGGAATCCTGGCCGACCGTTATAAAGCCGACGGCAACATCACCAACATGATCCGCGCAGCGGAATTGTGTGATTTCATTGTAAGATCGCAGGGTAGCAATGGTGGGTACTATAATGGCGGAGGCTCAGACTATACTTCGGTTATTTACCCGGGCAAATCCATCATGGAAGTCATGGCCCTGGAGCAGCGGCTGGGGCTGACTAATAGTTACTGGCAGAAGGAATATGCCAGTCACTATAACTCGGTCGGCCGCGCCATGGATCATCTCGCGCTGAATTTGGACAATATTGGCACCGAGGGGGGCGAGTTTTACGAGGATGGAATGATTTCATGCAGTGGCGCGCAGTTGGGCATGTATGCATTGCTCCAAACCAATGTGCTTGCCCGGCAGAAATATCTTAACACGGCGGCGTGGTTCGAATCGGCCCATCGTTGCCTGGATCAAATAGTGGTTCCGGATGCTTCCCACAACGGTGGCACAGAGCGTTATTGGGAGGACCAGTTTGACATTATTGCCGGGCCGGAATTTACGTGTTCGCCGCATGGCTGGAGTGCCTGGAACATTTATGGACGCTGGTATCTCTATCAGCTCACCGGCAATGTAAAATACTTGCGCCAGGCCATGAACGCGCTGGGCGCAGGCACGCAGTTGATTGATCCGGCAAGCGGCAATTTGCGCTGGGCCTTCTGCACCGACCCGTTCATCCAGGCAACTATCTTTACAAACAACCCTGCAAACACCAATCCCAAGACGCAGGGCGTCCATGTCGCCCAAATCGTAGGCGAGCAATATGTGCCAATGATCAGCGGCTGGTGTCTTGCGCCGCAGGGCACCCAAGTCAGCGAGTATTCGGGCAATGATGGTGGCTGCAACGACAACGATGTGCATGAGATATTCAAGTGTCTCGAAGAAGTCGCCCTCACCTCGGCGTATGTGGTCGTCAACGCGGATGCTTCTGTCGAGACTTGGAACTGCCAGGCCATCAGAACCAATAGCACGCTGTTGGTCATCCCTTCAGAAAACATCGTCGACCGCATCAGCCTCAACGCCGCCGTTCCCACCACCGTCAGCTTTGACTTCAATGGCCAGCTCGTCACCACCAACCTTCCAGTTGGCATCGGCTGGCAGATCAATCCCTTTTCAAATAATACCACAAGCATCGACAAGGCGGTAACGGGCTCTGCCAATGAATCATCAACGTCACATTGATCATTTCAAAAGGCGAGCGCCTGCCTGGCAACGGGCCGTGATCCGGATATTAATCCTGGCCATGGCTGTCTGCTTTTCGCCGGTGGTTCGTGGCCAATCGAACATTTCACAGAACAATCTGCTCCAGAACGGTGGCTTCGACAGCGGCGGCACGGATTGGTCCAGTTCTGCGGGCGGCGTGTATTACTATACCACGACCGTCGGCCCGGAAACGGACAGCATCTTGTCCATCGGTTGGTGGACGGGGGCAAATGTTTACCAGGACACCGGGGCCACCTTGCAACCGGGCATCGATTATGTAATGACGGTTCGTGCCACGCCGGCAACTACCGCCGATGGTGTTTTCGTTAGCCTGGCTGGAATCAACAGTGGCAATAACTGGACTGCGATAACCAACGCCGGTTTTACGTTTTCAAATCCAACGACTCAGGCATGGCAGATATTCAGTGCTTATATCTCCTCCAACGCCATCGCTCCTTATGTAGGCGAATCCGCCGGGGTCGCTTGTGGCGAAGGTGGCGCGAGTGATGACTGGCTGTGGGTGGACTGGGTTCAGCTTGCGCCGGCCATTCCTCAATTTATAAATCAACCGCAAAATATCACCAACTATGCCGGGGCCCCCGCCATGCTGAGTGTGAGCGCCATTGGGGCGGTGACCAATTCCGCCGGTCCGGGTTCGGTGATTACTTATCAGTGGTATCTGGGTGGAAACCCGGTGGCCAATGCCACCAACGCCACCCTGGTTATCCCCGCTTTAGACAGCAGCAACGGCGGCAATTATTATGTGGTGGCCACGAGTCCATTTGGCTCCAACCAAAGCAGCAATGCCACGCTGGTGGTGCTGCCGCCCCAACCGCCCCAATACTCGGCCGCCGTGAATCCCAATCTGGCCTTGGTGGATGATTTTGACGGCTGGGGCACCTCCCTTTGCTGGTGGGCCAATGTCACTGGCGGTTATAGCAACCGGAATGACTATGCGTCATTGGCTTTCACCACCCTGGGTCTAAATATTGTCCGCTATAATATTGGTGGCGGCGAAAATCCCGGTTTGACCAATACCATGGGATACCGTGCGCAGATGCAAGGTTTTGAGCCGGCCAACGGTATCTGGAACTGGAATGCCGACGCCAACCAGCGCTGGATGCTCAAGCAGGCTGTGGCATTAGGTGCCAACCATGTGGTGGCCTTCGCCAACTCGCCGCCCTGGTGGATGACCGTCAGCGGCAGCGTCACCGGCCCGACCAACGGGGCAATGGATAACTTGCAGACTAACTACGAAAACACCTTTGCCCAATATC